>JAEEGK010011204.1_pt1 | contig 20527 bp, 9 predicted proteins | sample 8958771 | NCBI WGS metagenome assembly JAEEGK01 (sample SAMN16246547, study PRJNA631951) | gut metagenome | biome: gut microbiome; feature: rumen; material: SC-attached | host: Bos | place: Iran: Karaj | collected 2018-10
TAATGATATTTATTCATGTGTTGAATTAAATGATGGAACAATTGCTTCTGGAGGAGCTGGAGATGGATTAATTAAAATATGGCAAGATTAATTATTTTAATTTGATAAAAAACAGATATTTTTAATTTAAAAAAACTTAATAATTTTATTTCTTTATGAAATAATTAATGTTTAAATAATTTTTCATATTTATTTTTTATAAAATAATTCAATTTCTTTAGATGCCACAAATAATATTTTTTTAATAAATAAAAAAATTTCTTTATTTATTTTATTTAAGTTTATTATTATTATAAAACATTTAAATTTTTTTTTTTTGATTTATAATAAATATTAAAATGGAAGATAAGGAAAAAGAAAATGAGAAAGCAGAAGAAAATGAAAATGAATTTATTTTTGAACCTAAAAAAAAACCAATAAGAAGAAGTTCATTAGCAGTTCAACAAATGAATGTTTTATTTAAAAATAGATTAAATAATAAAGATAATGAAATAATAGATAATGGAATAAAAGAGAGAGAAAAAAACAGAAGAAGATACAGTCAATCTTTAATAATCCCATATATACCTTTAACAAGAAAACAAAAAGTAAAAGAAATTGTAAATATGGATAAAACTTCTGCAAATCGTTTTAATGAGTATAGTAATATTTTTGAGAATATAAAGAATCAAATAAATGATATAAATAACTCATTATTAAATAGTTATATATTAAATAATTCAAATTCTAATGTTGATAAAGATCCCACTCAAATAATAAACACAACTTCAAAAAAAAAATCAAAACAAAATTCTATGTTTAAACCTTATAATAATTCAAATGAGAAAAATGAGAATTTAAAATATTCTAAAGTAAAAAGTAAAAAAAAAGTTAAAAATCATTATCATCATAGACATAATTTTAATAATAATTTAAATAATTATAATATAAATAATAATATTATAGTTGGATTAAATGATAATAAAGATAATGAAGAAATTGAAGAAGATGATAATATTGATGGTAGAACTTTAGATGAAAATATAAGAAATATATATTTAAATTATTCTCCAGCACCAAATTCTTTAAGAGAAACAAAAACAAAAAATAGACAATTTATAAAAAGATATTTAAGTAAAACTGCGGAACATTATCCTAAAAGTGAAAGAAAGTTTATTATTAAAAATAATATACCTTATATAAGAGATTTTTATTATGAACCTACATTAGATGAAAATGATCAAAATAATTATCAAGAAATTAAAGAAATTAAATATTGTAAATGTAATATTTTTTAAAAATTTTATGGTATTCTTTTGTTATATATAAAAAAGAAATTAAGTTTAAAAAAAATTAATTTATTATGAATAAATAATTATAAATGCTGAGATAAAAATAGAAAAAAATTTTTGGAATGATAATGATAATAAAATAAGATTTAATAAAGAAATAAAAAAGTTTTCCATATATACAATATTCTTATTATTCTCATAATAAAGTTAATAATAAGTTATTTAAACAGAAAAAATGGATGTAACTTCTTTGAAAAACAATTTTCCAAAATTAAAAAGATAAAAAAATCATTTAGATAATGATGATTTTTGTTATGAATTTATTATAAAATCAAAAGAAAAAAGAAGAAAACAATAAATTATATATATTACAAAATAAAAAATATATTAATGCTCAATAAATCGAAAGGAATGATAATTATTTAATATTAATAATATTAGTTTAATGAAGAAAAAAGAATAATTCAGAAAAAAAAATAAAAAAAATAAAAAAAATAAAAAAAATAAAAAAAATAAAAAAAATAAAAAATCAAATCAAGTATAATGAAAGCTGGTAGTGCTGCTTTAAATTATTCAACTAAAAAAATTCTTTTATGAACATTAATGATAAAAAGAATGTCATTCAAAATTCAATTCAATTATAAATAAAAGTAAAATTCAAAATTCTAAAATATTAAAAATTTAAAGAATTAAAATGCTTAATTATCATATTATTAAAGATGAATAAAATTTAATTAGAGTATCATATAAATTAAATCCTAAAAATATAAATGATTAAACAACTGTAACTCAAAATCATTTCAAGAAATAATAATATAATTAATAAAAAAAAATATTTTTAATGTTTAATAATTTATACAAAAAAAATGTGTGTTTATATTATAATTAATCAATATTGAAAAAAAATTAATATTTAAAAATATAAATAAATTAAATATATATATCATAAAATTAATCACCTGAAATAGCTTTATAACTTATTAAAGATTTTTTAGAAGATTTTCTTGTTGTAATACTATTTTTATGAGAATAACTAAAAATTTGTTTTTGTTGAATACTATTTTTTCCTAATATAGGAATTGAATTTTTATTATTATATATATTTATATTATTTTTAATATTTGAAGGAGGTAATCTCGTAAATTTAATATTACTATTATTTAAACTTGAGTTATTAGTATTATTTCTATTTTGATTAGTAAAATATTTTGATATAAAATTTAATTTTGTTCTTTCTATAATATCATTTCTTGTATTACTTAAAAATTCATTATTTTTATTTTTTAATATTTTATTCTTTAATTTTTGAAAATAAAAAATTTTCTTTCCAGGAGAATATTCTTTTCTTATTGAAGAACTATTAATTTCATCTTTTGTTCCATTTGATAATAAATTATTTGCACTATGATTATTTGAATAATGAAAAGAATATTTTTTATTTGTATTTGAAGTATTATTATTTAATGTATTATTATTATTAATATTTATATTTATATTTGAAAATAAATTCAATTCTTTTTGTTTTTCTTCTAATTTTATTTTTAATTGTTCTAATGAATCTTTTAAAGATAATATTTCATTTTCTTTATTTAAAATATTTTTTTCTAAATTTTTTGTTTTTTCCTCATTTTCTTTTATAACTTTTTTTAAATTTGTATTTTCTTGTCTTAAAATGATAATTTCATTTTCTTTTCTATCATTCTCTAAAAATTTTCCATCTTCATATTTTAATTTAATTTTCATTTCTTCATATTCATCTTCTATTTCCATATATTCTCCTATTTTATTTTCCATTGCTTCTTTTTGTAATTTATTTTGAAAATATAATTTAATTAATTTTCTTTCTTTATATTCTAATTTATTTAAATTATTTTCATATTGATTTATTTTACTAAAATTAATATTATTTCCTAATATTTTATTTTCTTTCAAATCTTCTTTTTTTTGCTCTTCTTTTGCATCTTGCATTTTTTTCTTTAATAAAATATGGATAGAATCATGAATATATTTTATTAATTGAGACATTGAAATTGATTTAATATTATCTTGAAATTCTTCTTCTTCAATTTCAATTTTATCTCCTTTAATTTCACTAGTTATTTCATAAAATAAAGAATATAATTCTTCTTTAGATTTTAAATTTCTAATTTTAGAATTATCCATATTTTCTTCATATTCATTATTCATATTTATTGATTTTTAAATTATAAAAAAAATAAATTAATCAAAAAATCAATAAATTAAAAAAAAAAATGACTGAAATATTAACAAAGGAAATATTATTTTCAAGTTATGAACAAGAAACTGATAATTTAAATAATACAAATATAGAAATGGAAAAAAGGAAAAATAAACCTAGAAAGAATATAAAAATTAAATCATATTGTGGAAAATGTTTTCAATATTTTGAAAATGGACCTTTTAGTAAAAAATGTAGAGATCATTTAAAAAAAAAATGTAATATAATATCATGTCAAAAGAAAAAAAATTTAAATGAATGTATAAGATTATTTCCAAATAAAAACAGTGCAAATAGACATACTCATTGTATAACAAAAGATGATATTAAATTATGGGATAAACAATATGAAATTCAATTATGTTTAGGAAGAAAAAGAAGTAATAAATTTTTTGAAGTTCCTACAAAAGAAAATATATTTAATAATAATAATAATAATGAAGGATTTGATTATTTTAATGATGATTCTAACCATTTTACTACTTATAATGTTGGAGGAATTATTGAAAGATTTGGTCAATTAAATGTTGATGATAGTTTTGAAATGAATAAAATTTTCACTTCTATTCATGATGATAATGCTAATATTAATAATCATGTTATTTCTAATAATAATAATCATAATTATAATAATAATTTAATTAGAGAAAAAAGTTTTAAAAATTTAAAAGGAAGTATTAATTTTTCTATTAATGAAAATAAGAAAATTCTTAATGAAGAAACTATTGAAAATTTCTTTGAATTAGTTCAAAAAGAAACTTTTATTAGTAATTCTATTAAAAAAAAATTAGTTAAGGCTTTTAAAAAAATTGGGATTATGAATGTTAAAATATTAAAATTATTTCATGAAAAATATCAAGGATGGGATTTTTTATCTCAAAAATATAAAGATGTATTTCCTGAAATTGAAGGTGTATCTTTATGTATTGAATATCTTTTGAAATAATTTAATTCAAATAATTTTAGTCAATTGATTATTAAAAGAATAAATATAATTATAATACACCAATTATATAAAGAAATAAAAATATTTAATTAATATACAATCAAATATTTATTAAAAATTATTTGATTCATTTAAAAAAATACTTTTATTGTTTATCCCTTGTCTGAACTAACATATCTTTTTTATCTAACAGAGGTCCTAATTAAAACAATTTTACTCATCAGATAATATAATTTCTTCAAATATACTCTAATTAATAAAAAGAATTTTATTATTGTTCTTTGTCTTTAATTTTTCGATTAAGTTTTAATAAATGAGTAAAAACCAAATGATTTGGGAATAAATATTTTTTTTAAGATTGAAATAATGTTCCTTCTATCACTTTTTAAATCTCTTAATTATATTATGGTAAAAAAAATATCTATTCAAAAAATTGATGTTTTTATAGTTTTTATTATTTAAAATCACTTATTGAATCTATATATATTTTCCTTAAGTTTTAATCATTAATAATGAATAATTTAGAGAAAATAAATAATGATTATAACAGAATAAAAAGAAGAAAAACAATATAATAAAAAAAATAAAAATTAATTATATGAGTCTAAAAGATAAATAGGAATATTTAATAATATCTTTAAAAAAGTAAAATGACTGAAAAAAAAATTTTCTTTGAATTACCAAATTTTAAATATTTTAATTTTTTCAAATAAATAGGAAATTTTTAATTAATTAAATTTAATATATGTTCTTTAATTTATTGATTGACTATATTTATTTTTTGATTTATACATTCTTTTAAAAAATTATTTAAATAAATAAAGAAAACTATTTCATTTAATATATTTTATAATTCTCTTAATAAGAGAAATTTTGATTTAATATATTCCATCATTACTACATTTAAATTTTCATTTTTTTAATTTATATCTATTAATGATTTACATAATATCTAGCATTTCCTATAAGTGTTAAATCACTAAAGGAATAAAAAATGAGAACTTTAATTATTTATCATATTTTATGATTATTATTATTTATTTCTTTAAATACTTTTATCATCGTAATATTTTGTTATAAATATTTCCTGATTTGTTGTTACTATATCCATTATATTATTTTTATTAAAGAATATTATATAAAAAAAAATTTAATGAATATTTTTTTTATAATTATTATTTCTTCTTTATCATCAAAAACATAAATCCTCTATTTTATTTAATTTGAAACATGATCTTTTGTTATTATACAAAAATAAAAAATAAACACACAAATAAATTATAACTTATAAAACTTTTTAAAATAATAAATGAATAAAAATATATTGGATTCAATAAAAAATCAATTAAAAACTACATTAAACTTTAAAAGATGAAGATAGTAATTATAACAATAATTAATATTTAATCCAATTTTTTTCATTAAAAAAATAAATTTTTAATATTGAATTTCTCATTAATCTTACAATTAACTAATTAATTAAATCCTTAATTCTTTTTATTTCAAAAAATATTTGAATATAAACTACATTATTGTTAATAGTATAGTAAAAATTATCAAATGTAAGTATTCTAGAAAATGATTTTAAAAAAATGAAGATAATATCAATAATTTGTAGAATTATAAAATAAAATTTATAAAACTTAATAATTTTAAATTGATTTATTTTATACTTCTTAATTTTATAATATTTTTTAATATATAATTCTATCTTAAATATTAAAATGGTTAAATAAAAAATCTGATTGGATAAATTAATAAATTTAAAATATTAATTTTAATTTTTTTTTTAAAACTAATATTTTAATCTAATTCAATGAACAATATACTTATTTCTTTTTAAATTTTTTATTAATTTGATTTTGATTGCTATTAAGAGAAAACATTTGATTAGCTAATCTATCATTAATTTGATTATTATTTACATTTTGAACAAAAACTAAATTTTGATTAAAATTATTCATATTTGCTTTAAACATAGAATAAGTTTCATGATTTTGATGACTAATATTTTGATTTTGATTTAAAAACTTTTTCCAAGCCATATTATTAACTTGAGCATCCCTATATTTCCCTTCCATTGCTAATTTAGCAGATTTTTGAATTGCATTTCCAGAAACAACATCAAAATCTGCAATTTTTAATATTTCTTCTTTATTTGATGATACTGTTTTTAAATCAGTAAAAACTTCAATATATTTTCCATTATTTTTATCAGTATATTCAATTATACATTGAATAGGTATTTTTTTTACTTCATTTATATTTATATTCATATCAGAAATCATTTTTGCTTTTTTAAATTTAAATTCAAAATAATCAATCATATCATTTCTAATATTACCAATTAATTTTTTAAAAGTAGATTTATCATTACTTAAAAATTCATCATTTTCATTTCTAAACATTAATAAATTATGTAATTTAATTTCTAAAGTAGTATTCATTCCAATAGTATTACTTTGTAACATATCAGAAAAATCTTCTACAATTTGTTCAGGTGTAACTCTCATAATTTCACCACCACTTTTTTCAACCATTTTCATTAATATTTCAATACCAGAATGTTGATCTTTAAAAGTAATTAAATTAATAGAAATTCCCTTTTTTAAAGCTTCATTTCCAATATTTTCATAAAATACTTTATTTTTTTCAATGTTTTCTTTTTCTTCTTCTCCTTCAATTTTTCCAATACCTTCATTTGCTAAACCATCAGTACATAAAAATATTCTACTTCCTTTTTTTGCATTTTTTAATAAAGATAAAGATAATACTATTCCAGGACCTAAAGCAGTACATCCATTTTCTTCAATTGAATTTAATACAGATAATATTTTATCAGATGTTTTTGAAATTGGATTTGATATTAAATTACTATATTCTACTCCTAATTTTTTTATTTTTTCTTCATCATCTATTTCTTTTATTTTTATTGATTTTGATAAACAATCACCATATATTGTAACATCAGAATTAAAAGTTACTAAACCTACTTTTACATTTGGTGAATCTTTTGTTATTTTTTTTATATTTGAAGTTATTGCAGCTTGTAATGTTTCTAATCTATTCACTGAATTCATATTTCTATAATAATAATTATCAAAACTATCATCTTCATCTTCTGATCCACTATAAGAATCAAGTTTTTTATATTTCAATTTTTTTTTATTTAAATTCCCTTTTATTTTATCAAATACATCTGTTGATACATTATATGATTGAGACATACTTCCTGAAATATCAAAACAAAATATTAATGAAGTATCATCATCTAAATTTACTTTTTTTTCACCTATTTTTGGAGTTTCTATTTCTTTTGGTTTTTCAATTACATAATCAATTGTTTTTGTTAAGGGAATTGAATCTTTATTTAATTCAATTTGATTAACTTTTTTACAAAATTCACATTCCCATTTATATTTATCATTTTCAATTAAATTTATATTAGAAAACATATTTAAAATTGCATTACATTTACTACATTTAATAGGTTTTTCATTTAAAGAAAATTCTTTTTCTAATATTTTTTGATATTCAATTCCAACAATATTAACATCTGTTTCTTTATTATAAATTTCTTTTTTATTTTCATTATTGATTGGTTTTATATCTTCCATTTCACAAGATAAATTATCTTCATAAGAACCAGCAGAATATCTATCATTTAAATGTTCATTTGATACATTACAACAGGAATTTGAATCATTACTATTTTTATCATCTTCTTCTTCTTCTTTTTTCAAATTGTCTAAATCATTTTTTAATTGATTTGATATTTCACTTTCTTCTTTTATTGGAGGTGGAATTAATATTGGAGGAGCATCTAAATTTTGTGGATTATTTTTAGGGTTGAATGAATTAATTTTATCTAATTTTTTTTGAGAAAGGTATATAAAATCTTTTCCTGCAAATTTCATTTTAATATTTATAAATTTTCATTGAGTTTTATATATTTTGTTGTTTTAATCATTAAATTCTGATATAAAAATATTTAAAAAATTTTTAAAAGGTATTTCTTATATAATATATTTTATTGCTATTTTTAAAATAATATCTAAAAAATATAATAAATTTAAAAGAATTACTTTTTCATTTTAAGGTATTTTGATTTAATAATAATAATATTTTTAATTCTTTTTTTATTACTTTTTTTTTATCTAAGTTAAAATTTTTATCCTCTTCTTCAATTATTATATCTTTAATTGAATATTAATATACTTTTAGAGAATCTTTTTATTTTTATTTATAAAACAGCAAAAAAATATAATAATAATCGTAATCATAAACCAATAAAAGAGATAAATGAAATATCTTATCCAAAAAATATAGAATATAGAATAAAAAATAATTTGAAAAATGAAGAAAAAATAAATAATGAAAAAGAATCAATCAACAGTCAAAATATAAATACAATTAATAATATAAAACCAACAAATGAATCAGAAAAAGAGGATTTAGTTCCTGATCCACAAAAAAAAAAATTAATTGAAGAAAAAATAGAGGAAGAAAAAGAAAGTAAAGAAATTAATGAAGATAATTTAAATTCTGAATTGAAAAAAAATTCTCAAATCATATCAAAAAATAATGACAATTCAATTAAAGAAGAAAATAACATAAAAATAAATGAAGAAAAAATAGAAAATAAAGAATTAGAAAACAAAATAGAAAAAGATGAAAAAAAGATTGAAGAAGAAAATAATAATAAAGCTGAAGAAGAAAAAAAAATAATAGAAGAAGAAAAAGAAGAAATATTAAAAAATAAAAAAATAGAAAAACCACAAAATCCAATTAAAATAATGAATGAAGATAATTATACAAATGATATAATATTAGAACATTTAAATTATAAAAATGAACCATTAGAAAATATAAATGATAATGTAAACTTATTTCAATTTACAGAAGAAGTATATGAAGATTCAAATTTATATTATTTAAATGAATTTCATATAACTTCAAAAAATGATTATTCAACAGAAAATGAATTTGAACATTTATTAAATTCTCAATCATCATCTCAAAATAAAAATAGTTTAGTTAATCGTTTATTATCATTAAATGAACGTCAATGGAATAAAGAAAATATGTTAATAAGTGATTCATTAAAATCAATTAGAGAAGAATATCCAATAATGGAAATTTTACTTTTTATAAAATATTGTAGAAAAATAATAACATTACATAATCATTTTAATTGGTTAGTTTGGGCATTAGGATATTATTATTCAAATTCATTATTATATTATAAAAGACAATGGTTTACTTCAAAAGAATGGAATCTTCCTCCAGTTGAAGGAATGGATTGGATAAGAGGTTTTGAATGGAAAGGTTTATTTATTAAAGTTATTCCTTATGATAAAGCAAAAGATTTTATTAATGAAGTTAAAGCTTTAAATTATGCTTTTTTAGATTTTTTACAAATTATTGATTGTGTTAAAATTAAAAATTATGATAGAGATAATGATAAAAAAAAATTTCTTTTATCTAATGAATTAATTTTTCCTTTAATTTCTTATTGTGTTTTTAATGGAATTGTTTTTACTGTTACTGTTTGTGTTAATAAATATTCTTATGATAATGATGATGGAGTTTTTCAAGGTAATAATCAAATATTTGATACTTATTCTAATTATAATGATATTCTTAAAAAGAAAAATGATAGTATTAGTAATATTAATATTGATGATATGAGCTATATTTCTAATTATAAAAATGATGGGAATAAAAAAATTTTTAAAGAAGATTATTTAAGTTTAGATGGTAATTTAATTAATGATGATATTGATTTGAATAATTTTAATAAAGATGATTTAAATGAAAGCAGAATATTAAAAAATATTACTATTGATAATTTAATTAAAGTAATTGATGATCCAAATCATGGAAATAAAGAAAAATTTAAATTTATGCTTATAAATGCATATTCTCTTATTCCTGATTTATTTAAAAATGAAGAAGAAGACACTGTTGATATAATTCAATGCAAAAAAAATGAAGATAAAAAAATTATTAATATAAAAAAGGATAATTTTTATAAAAAAAATCATATAGATTTATTTAAAGAAATTATGGATATTGAATCACAAAATTCTAATATGAGTTTTGATTCTTTTGAAAATAATTTATTTGAAATTAAATATAAAATTATTTATTTAAATGAAGAAAATGAAATTGATGAAGAAGTTACTAGTCATTTTGTTACATTACCTTTATATCAAAATTATAATTTGACAAAAACAATTTTAGATAAATTTTATAATGTTCAAAATTTAAATCCTTCTTTATATAAAATGATAAAAAAATATAATAGGGAAATTAAAAAAAATAATTGTATAATTTTTAAATGGGAAAAATCTTTAAAACAAAAATATTCTTTAATAAATTCTTCAATTCCTTATTTAAAAAAAGGAGATTTTATAAAACATTTTGAAAATTTTTGTATAAGATTAAATACTAAAATACATGCAATGAAAAGTATAAATAATTTAAAACAATATTTTCATCGTTTTGGAATAAATATGTCATTATCTATTTTTACTTTAAGTAAAATTCCCAATAATAATTTAAATGAATTAATTCAAATTTATATTCTTTCTTCTATAATTAAAAAATGTTATTATTATAATGAAAGTACAATTTTACAAATGAAAATTGGAATTTTTGAAAGGAATAAAGATTTTTATATGTTAAATTCTACAGAAAAAACTTATAATGAAAATAATATGACTGAAGTCTCTAAAAGAAAAATTTTTAAATTAATTCATGGAATTTTAAACATAGAAAATTATAAAAATGATGAAAATGTAAAATTTTTTTATAAACAATTATCATTCTTTTTTTATTTAAAATATTTAAAATGGTTAAAATTGGATAAGAAAATAGGATTTAATTTATTCAATAATCCAAATATTGGAAATAAATATTCTTGTACATCATTATTGACACAATTTATAATTAGTGCAAAAAATAATCCTTTTATTTTTTTAAATTCTTTGGAAACAATGTTAAATATTCGTTTATCACCATTTAAAAAATACCAAATATCAATTTCAATTGAAAATTTAAAAGAATTGAAAGAAGAAGATATAATAATATTTGACCCTAAAGTTACTACGTTTTTAAATATAAATGAAATTTGTAATTATATACTTTTAAGATATATTCATTTCTATAATCAAAATTATGGAGGAAATTTATTAAAAAATTTTAATAGTCAAAATTTATCTAAAGGAAGTATTAATGCATTACCATATTTTAATATTGTAAAACCAGCGATTAGTAATTATACTCATAATAATGAAAATGCATCTATTGATAATAATATAACTAATATTCAAAATATTAGTCATTCAAATACAAATATTTTAAATTATAGAAATATGTTTAATAATCTTTCTCAAAATGGAAATGTTTCAACTTTAAATTATAATGATAATCAAACTATAGAAAAACCAACTTTAATATGGAAAGAAATTATTCAAAATTTATCAATTGATACATTTATTCCATCTACTCTCTTTAAAATGGCTTATAATAAACCATTAAATTCATCAATTTATAAAAATTTAAATTTTTATTATTCAATTAATCAATATGATATTATAAAAGATTATAAAAAATATATTGAACAATTATTAAATAATATAACATCTTATGATGGACAATCTGAATTTTGTTTTTTAATAACTCATATTCTATCATATATTACAGCATTATTTTTTGAGGAAAGTATTAGTAAATCAAAAGAAGTAATATCAAAAATGATAGAATCTTTCAAAAAACAATATTTATTTAGTAATATTCAATGTTCAATTTTAAATTTATTTGAAGGATTAGTTTGTGATAAATATTTAGAAAGTGAAGAATTTTATAGTCAAAGTTTAATATTTTCCCTTTTTCAATTTGGTGATATGAGAGGAAAAAATTGTAAAGGACATCCATTTATGATGATACCTTTATATAGATTATGTAAAATGACTTCAAGTATAGATGGTTTAGATACAAATGAATATTTTAAAGAAATGTTTAGATGTCTTGATTATAATATTTTAAATTCACCTTTAATAAACAAAGACAAAAAAATTGAAAATTCTTTGTTTGTTGAAAACTTTAGTTATTTTAAAAATTATATTGAAAAAAATCCATTAGAAAATAAAAATAATAGAAATTTTATTGGTTCTGTTGATAATTTAAATGTTGATGAAATAAATGAACAAATTAATTTCTCTGCAAATTTTTCATTAAATTATAATGAATTACCAATTTGTAAATATTTCCAATTTCCTACTTTATCTTTATCAAATAGAAATGAAAAAGATATCTTTTTATCAAAAGAATATATAAATTTTTTCGTAAGTGTATTAATGTCAATGTTATTTGAAGGAAATACAAATTTAATAAATGAAGAATATTTAAGTTTATTTAAAATGAATTTTAAAAATTCAATTGTTGAAGATCAAAAATCAGGTTTTTATTCATCAAGAACTTCAGCATCAACAAATACTAAATTATTCAATTTTTTTTCTCAAAATAATAATTCAAATCAATTTTCTTCAAAAAAACATTTATCACATTTCATAACAGAAGAATTATTTAAAAAAATGTATTTTAAAAAATTTAGTCCAGATGGAATTTTAGTATCATTTGGTCAAAATATTCATAATGAAACAACACATGATAATTATGATTCATTACCATTACCAAGATTAATATATAAATTAAGTGATTATAATATTAAAAAAATATTCTGTGGAAATGAACATACTTTTGCAATAAATGAAAATAATAATCTTTTTTCTTGGGGAAATAATTCAAATGGTCAATGTGGAATTGAAATAAAACCAATAGTAAAAAATCCTCAAAAAATAACATTTGAAAATAAAGAAGAAATAATAATGTGTTCAGCAAATTTAACATCATCCTTAATTTTAACTAAAAATAACAATTTATATTCATGTGGTTTAAATTATATGTCAAATGAAGAAAATACAAAACCAATATTAATAGAAACAAAAAATTTTTTACAAAACCCAAACACAGAAAAAATAACAAAAATCCAAAGTGGTGAAAATTTCCATATTTTACTCTCATCAATAGGAAATGTATATTCATATGGAAATGTATTTAACGGTCAATTAGGATTAGATTTAAAAATATTTAATAATATAGAAGAACCACAATCACAAATAATACAAACACCACAAAAAATAACATTTTTAAATAATGAAATAATAACTGATATTTCATCAGGTTCACATCATTCATTTGCAATTAATTGTAAAAATGAAGTTTATGGATGGGGATATTCAAATAAAGGACAATTAGGAATGAATTTCTGTGAAGATACATATAAAAATTACATTCAATGTAGAATAACAAAACCGAAAAAAATTGATAAATTACAAAAATCGAAAATAATATTAATATCATGTGGTGATAATTTTTCATTTTTTCAAAGTAAAAATAATGAAATATTCACATGTGGAAATAATGATACTCATCAATTAGGTTTTGATGGTTATTCTCCTAATTTAAAAAAGCAATGTAATGATTTTATTATTCCAACTCAAATTGAATCTTTTTGTGATTTGAAAGTTACTAAAATTACTTGTGGGCAAAGTCATTGTCTTGCAATTGTTAAAGATTCACTTTCTAATACTATTACTGCTTGGTGTTGGGGAGATAATTCTTATGGACAATTGGGACTTGGAATGAATAATAAGAGAAGACCTCCTACTCTTATTAATACTCTTCTTGAATATGTTTCTGTACCTTTTGATATTGCTTGTGGTAAAAATTTTTCTGTTGTTTGTTTGAAGAGAGAAAATAAAATTTATCATTTGGAAAATGATGTTAAAGTTGAGGATCTTCTTAAGGATTTAATTTGCTTTTTAAAAGGAATTTAATTTTTTTTTTTTTTATTTTTTATTTTATTTTTTAGTTTAATTTTTTTTTTAATTTATTTTATAAATTTAAAATTTTTTAATAATTTAATTATTTTAATATTTTATTTAAAAATAATTTGAATTCATCTATTTAAATAATGAGTTAAAATTATTTTAAATTAATCAACAAAAACTATAAAAAAACATTTAATTAAATATCCTTTTATGTTAAAATAACATTTAAAAATATTTTTATTATAAAAATTATTATTTTAAATAAACTAAATATTATTCTTTAAAATTCCTCTTTCATCATATTAACAAATTCTTTAAAATCAATTTCTCCATCATTATTAGTATCATATTTCTTAAATAATTTATCAATTTCACTACTTTTTTTTCCAGTACCTAAAATATAAGCAATTTCATCCTTTGAAATTTTCCCACTTCCATCAACATCAAATAATTTAAAAGCTTCATACAATTTATTTTCTTGTAAATAAACATTTTTATCTAAACTGGCAGCAATAAATTCAGTATAATCAATAGAACCAGAATTATCAGTATCAATAGATTTAAAAATTTGTTCAACATTACTTAAACTAATAGCAGAATTTGAATTTTGACAAATTGCTTTTTTTACTTCATCTAAACTTAACATTCCATCACCATTAGTATCAATTTTCTGAAAATTTTCTTTTAATTTTTTAACTTCATCTTCAGTTAATCTCGAAGCAATATAAGTCAAAACAGCTTTTTTTAATTTATTAGAAGAAGAATAATTTTTAAATGAATTAATATTAATTTGAATTTTTTCCCCTTGTTTAGCTTGAGGGGCTAATTTTTGTACCCAAGGATGATTTAAAACTTGTTCATCATTTAATCTCATAAATTGATCACAAATTATACTTTGTAACAAATCTTTTGCATCTTGTGAAATATTATCCCATTCAGGTGAAGGAAAACTATAATTTTTTCTTTTAATTTTTAAAAATATTTCATCATCATCTTTCCCATTAAAAGGTGGGTAACCACATAATAAAACATATAAGATAATTCCAGCAGACCAAACATCACATTTTTCATCATAATAACCATCAATTACTTCTGGACTTATATAATATGCAGTACCAACTCTATCAAACATTGAAGAATTTTTCTTTTTAAATATTAAACTTGTTCCAAAATCTATTATTTTAATTCGAGTATCATCATTTTCATCAAGTAAAAGTAAATTTTCGGGTTTTAAATCTCTATGGACTATTTTATTTGAATGACAATATGATACGGCACTCATTAATTGTTTAAAAATTGTTGCTGCTTCTTTTTCAGTAAAAGGATTTCCTTGTTCATTTCTTTTGATTATTCTATCAAATAATTCTCCTCCTTTACATAATTCCATTACTATATAAATAAAATCTTCGTTTTCGTATACTTCATATAATTTTATTATATTTGGATGATCTAATTTTATTAATATGTCTATTTCTCTGTTAAATGAATCTAAATCGGCTACTTCGTTTTTTTGAAGTTCTTTACATGCATATTCTATTCCTGTGTCTATGTTTTGGATTTTTAATACTCTTGAATATCCACCTATTCCGATTTCTTCTAAAATATCATATTTATCTTCAAGTTCTCCGTTCATTCTACCTACAAATGTTTGCTTTCCGAATGTTATGTTTTTATCTACCATATTTTTTTTTTTATATTTTTTTTTTGTTAAATAATTATTGAATATTTGAATAATTTTATTTATATGATGTATTTTTATTTTAAATTTTTTCTTATATTTTTAAATTTTTACATTATTTTATTTAATAAATTAGAAAGTGATTCTTTTATATTTTTATATTTCTGTTTCTAGAAGTTCATTTAATTCTCTTTCACTTCTTAAAATAATTATTTCTTGGCTTTTAAATAAAGTGTTATTTTCATTTTCTAAAATAATAGTTAATTTTAAATAATATCTCAACCAACAAGCACCATTATTAATATTTTTCATTGTAATAGCAACTTTATTATGATTATTTATATAAATTCTAATTGGTATAATATCTCCATTCATTGGTTGTCCATCACACATTTCAAATGATGATAAAATATAATTTTCTATTTTACCATTTATTTTTTCATTTTTAATTAAAGATAAATTAATAGAATTTATTTTGATATTATTTATTTCACTTATAATTATTTTTCCTCTTATTGGTTCATTAATAAAAAATTTATTTTTATCTAAATTAAAAATAATTTTTATATTTTGTGTTCCAATTCTTCCTAATATATGTTCAATTTTAGAATAAGTTATAGAATGATAAAATTCATCTGTAATTGGTCTATAAATATAAATAATTCTTTCTTCATATTTTTTTAAATCTAAAATTGAAGTAGAAAGAGTTACTCTTAAAAAATAAACAATTTCAAAACTTTCCCCAACATAACTTTCATAATTACCACTAATTTTATTAAAAGAAAAAGAATATTTTTTCTCAAAAATTAATTCTTCTTCATTACTTAATTCTTGAGTAATGTAAATAAATTCTAATTTATAATCTAAATTCTTAGTATGAATTTCCCCAATAAGTTCAATTTTTAAATTATTAATAAAAAAAGGATTAGTATCATAAGGAATTAAAGTACATTCTCCTTTTATTTCATCATTTGCCCTAAAATATATATCCATGTTTTGAGTTTCATTATTTATTTTTGTTATTGAATTTTTTGAAGGAAATAATGCCAATTTAATATATGGAAAATTTTGATATCCTGGTAAAGCAGACTATATATTTTTTAAATTGAAAAATTTACTAACATTTTAAATTTTAATATAATAACAATTTAGAAATTTTATATATTAATTTTATTTATTATTTAATTTTGAGATTAAATAATTTAACTTCATTTTAAGTTGTAAATTTTCTTTAAATATTTTTTCAATAAAATCTGTTAAACAAATTGGATCTGTTATTTCAGGTTTTTGTTTATTGAGTTTTGAATAAAATTCTTGAATAAATTTAATTAAAGTATTATAAAAATATATTATATCTTCATATTTATTAATAAATGGATTTAATTCTTGGTTCTCTGAATTAGTTTCATACAAATTGTTTGATGAATTCCCCCTACCAAACATTAATGAAAATTTAAGACTTTGATTAGTATTAGGGTCAATTAGTAAATTTTTTGTTTCATCTGAAATTCTTTGAATTAAATTATGGATAGAACTGTTTTTATCATCAATTGAGATTTTTAAATTTTCTGATAAAATTTTTAATAATTCTTCTTTTATATCATTTCCATTTACTTCTTCATTTTCAATATCTTTTTGTGGATTTAAATTTTCCTTTAAATTCTTTAATTTTTGTTTAAATTCATTAAATAGTTTTTCAAATTCTTTATTTAATAAATTTTCATTACTTTCTTTGTTATTATTTACTAAAAATTTAATAAGATTATTATAAGTTTCAATTGATACACTTGTTTTTGTAAATTTTTTTATAAATTCCTTCTTTCTTTCTTTTTCTTCTTTTAATAAAGTATTTTTTAAATAATCATAAAAAGTATTATATATATTATCAAATTTTTTTCTTTTTTTAATTTCATCTTCTATTTCTTCTTTTTTTTCTATAAAATTAAATACAATCATAGATAAACTATAACTTTCATTCAAATTTTCTTTTAAAAGATTTAATTCTTTCATCTCACTATAAAAATCATTATTTGATGGATTAATTTCATTATCAATTAATTTATTTAATAATAATTTATTTTTGTCATATAAATTTAATAATTCTGAATAAGAAACAGAAGAATCTCCATCATAAAGGATTTTATCTTCATTAATTATCTTTTCATAATTTTTTTTAGTATTATTATATAATGTTTGATATTTTTCAAATTTTTCTTTAAAAATTGAAAAACGATTTGTAAAATCATTTTTGGCTTTTTCAATTTTTTCAATAATAATTTTTATTTCTTCATTTCTATTTGAAAATAATTCATTAAACTTTTCAAAATTAGATGAATAATCAAATTTTATTCTATTCATTAAGTCGTTGAAATCTTCATATATTTCATTAAAATGAATCATTTTTAGATTTATTTTTTCAATTTTCATTTTATATAAGTTATCAAAAATTTTTTTTACCAATAATTGGTTTTTTAAATATTTAGATATTTTTTCTTCTGATGGATTTGGAGAATTAAAAGGTGTTATTGGTATGGTTAAAATAGTTTTTTTATCTTCAGAAATTAATTCTTCTTCTAATAAATTTTTTTTAATTTTTTTTCCATTTTCTTTTACCAAAATAAAATCTTTAGAATTTATTTCAGATGAAATAACATTTTTTATTTCATTAATATTATTTGATTGTAACTCAAATGATTTTCCACTAGAACTTAATAATAAATTCAGAGACATTATTTAAATTTCTTTATGATAATAATTTATAAATTTAATTTCATAAAACTTTAATAAATAAACTATTTTAAAACTATTTTTTCTTTTAAATATTTTGAATATTAGAAAAATATTAATCATTAATAATTAATTTATCTTTTGTTAAATATTTGATTATTATATAAACTATAGGTAAAATAATTGATTTAAATATTTAATGAAGAATATATTCATAGAAATTAATAATAAAATAACAGAATCAGCATATATTTTATGTCATAACTGTAATCAATTAAAAAATAGTGAAGAAATAATAACTTGTACAATAGATGATTGTGATGAAAGTTATTGTTCAAATTGTATATCATTAAATCCAAAAAATAAAAATTCTTTTTATGAACTTAAAAAAGAGTCAGAAGAAAATGGATGGGTTTGTTTGAAATGTCAAAATATATGTAATTGTAAAAAATGTAATCCAATTAATATTCAAAATATTAATCAAAAAGAAGAAAAAAATAAAAATTTAATTATTAATAATCAGAAGAAAAAAATTGTATTTTTTAGTAAAAAAATTGAAATTGAACAACCAGAAAAAATAACAATAGAAAGTGGCAAAGATGCTTATTTAATAGATACTTTATATAATGGATTTAAAATTGTTCAAGATAAAAGTTCAACAAAATTTCCCTATATTCCATCACAAAAACCAACAATTTCAAAATTAGAATCTCAATTAATTAAAGTTGCAAGGAGTTGTGAACATTTTTATAGACATAAATGTATTAAAAATTATTTTAAAAAAAAATGTTATATATGTGGAAAAAAAGAACATCATACTAATGAATTAATTAGATTTTCAACTTCTAAACAATTTATTAATTATCTTAGATATCTTTTTGTTTGTATGGAAAATATATTAAATTATAATTATGATATTTTTTGTCAAAATAAAGAAAAATTTTTAGAATATTATAAAAATTATGAAAAAGGTTTAACTAAATGGGGTTTTAAAAATCCTAAAATAATTTGTAAATTATGTATTTTGGAAATATTAAATAAACCTAATTCTTTATCTTTTTTCCATAAAAAAATAAAAGATTTAGGGAATACACTTATAGATACTGATAATGATAATTCAAATGAAACTGAAAATGAAATGATAAATAATATAAAAAAAAAAGATGATAATGACAAAAAATCTATTAAACTTTATTTTGAAGAAAAAACATTTTTAACAATGCAGAAATTATATAATGTTTTATTTCAATCAGTTTTTGAATTTATTATGGTTATTAAGAAATTAAATATTGGTTGTTATAATCGAATGACTTCTTTTGGTAAAAGTGATATTATTGATTTATATCAACAAAATATTTTAATTTTTCAAAGAGTAAAAAATAATTATAAAAAAATAAAAGATTATCTAATAAACTATATCCATAATATGAATGAATTTGTTACTTATGTTTATTCAATAATAATTAAAGATGATGGATTTATAAATAATTTAATAATTTCAAAAATAGAAATTAAACATATTCATGATAATTTTTTCCATTCATTTGATAATTTAATTGCTTCCTTTGATGAATTCATGCAAATTTTAAATAATCAAATAAAATAATTTTTAATTAAATATGTATTTTATTATTTATAAATTTAAATTATATAAATATAATAATATAATTATTTAATATTATAAAATTATATTTATTCTTAACCACAAAATAATTATTTCTTTTTCATAATCTATTTTTAAATGAAATTAATATATTTTCCATAGAA
>JAEEGK010011206.1_pt1 | contig 20526 bp, 17 predicted proteins | sample 8958771 | NCBI WGS metagenome assembly JAEEGK01 (sample SAMN16246547, study PRJNA631951) | gut metagenome | biome: gut microbiome; feature: rumen; material: SC-attached | host: Bos | place: Iran: Karaj | collected 2018-10
CAAAAGACTGTAATTTACAACAGATTACTCACAGAGCCGGACACAAGATGCAGAGCCATGATGAAAGAGGGAGAATGTCATGTCAAATACGAAACGAAAAGAATACTGGCTCCCGTGTCCGGTGTGCAAAGGAAAAACGAGAACAAGGGTCCATGAGGACACCACACTGGTGAACTTCCCCCTGTTCTGTCCAAAGTGCAAAACGGTAACGAGAATCAACTTCGTAAAACTGAATATGGTACGGAGCGACGAGCCAGACGCATAGATGCAGGGCAAGATAAAGCCATCAATGAACGGCGTAATGATCGAGAGAATCCTCTTTGTATATTGGTAGCAGTTGCGATGTATTGTGCTCCCTATATCGAAAGGTGCAGATAGCCAACCAGCTGTCTGCGCCTTTGTTTCGATGCCTATTCTGATAATCCTTTGTCAATTCTGGAGGTGGGTTATTCAAAGTAACCCACCTCTATTTGGGCTTGCGATATGAGTGGCGAATTGCAGGAGGCATTAGAATACACGTTTTATTGAGAAAAAGTCTCATTTCAGCGTTGACTTTTGCGGCGCTTAGCATATAATAGACGATGAAATGGAGGGCAGATAAGATGCTTATTCAATTCAGCTTCAAGAATTATAAGTCATTCAGGGATGAAGCTATCTTGGATCTGTCGGCTACGAAAATGACGGAGTTCTCCAACCGTGTTGTGACAATAGGAGGGGAACGGATCCTTCCGGTTGCGGCAATCTATGGGGCCAACGCAAGCGGGAAATCCAATGTTTATAGCGCGTTTGAATATATGTCGGAATATGTTGCTCAGTCTTTTCGGTATGGCGGCGAAGAAGAATCGTTTCACTATGTAAGACCAACACCATTCCTTTTTGATGCCGGAACAGAAAACGCAGAATCTGCATTTGAAGTGCATTTTACTATACCCGGAGACAAGACAGAGAGAGTATATAACTACGGATTTTGCGTCGGGAACAGCGGAATTACAGAAGAATGGCTGAACACCAAAGCAAAGACTGCACGCAAGTTTTCCCGCGTTTTCTATCGTGATGCCACTACGCTTGATCTGAGTGGTTTGCCGAAAAGCAGCCAAAAGAATCTTGAAGTAGCACTAGAAAAACAAGTGCTTGTTATCTCCTTGGGAGCGAAGCTGAAGGTAGCAAAATGCAAACAGATCAGGGATTGGTTTGTCAACAATGAATTTGCGAATTTCGCCAACCCGGCTACAAATTACTTTCTGCACGCCAGATTGCCCAAAGGATTTGTCGATGATCCGGCGGTGCGGGCAAATGTCATAAAGTATTTTGCTTCATTTGATGAAACGATTAAAGATTTTCACGTTGAAAAAGTCCCGTCTGAGGGTAGCGACGGAAAGGATCACATCTACAAGATAACCGCCATTCACAAAAAGATTGATTCTGATGAAACTGCTGAGATACCTCTTGAAGATGAATCTGCAGGTACGTTAAAAATGTTTGCCCTGTACCCGGAATTGCAGGCGGTCCTACAGAAAGGCGGAGTATATTTTGTCGATGAGTTGAACGCCAGACTGCACCCTTTGCTTGTTCGCAACTTCGTTTTGACCTTCTTGAATCCGGAGATCAACGTCAATCATGCACAGCTTGTGTTTACTACGCATGATACCTGGCAGCTTTCCAATCAGCTGCTTCGACGAGATGAGATTTGGTTCACTGAAAAGGATGCTGACGGGGTTTCTACACTGTATTCACTGGCAGATTTCGTTGATGAAGATGGCCTGCGAATCCGAAAAGATGAAAGTTATGAGAAGAATTATCTGTTAGGGAAGTATGGAGCTATCCCGACTTTGAAGAGCATTGATCTCTTTAGGGAGGGGTAACTATGGCCAGAAAAGACAGAACCGGAAATCGGACCAGCAGGGAGCAGAGAGAAACGCGGCGTATTCCGGAAATGGGATATTATCTGGTTGTTACTGATACGGAAGCGACGGAGCGCTGCTATTTTACTGGCCTGCATAAAAGTCTGCCGCCTCGGATACAGCCTAAGCTCGTTATTAAGGTGATTGAAACAAAGACCCAGGACATGATCCAGAAATGCCTGGAATTGACTGCGTATGAGGCTCAGTATCGAATTCCCTGGATCGTGTTTGACCGGGACAAAGTGCCCGACTTCGATGAGATCATTCAGGCAGCGGAGCAGGCAGGGATCCGCGTGGGGTGGTCGAATCCATGCTTTGAAATTTGGCTTCATGCGTATTTCGGCAGTATACCGAGTATTCCGGACTCCCGGAAATGCTATATCCATTTCGGCGAACTGTACGAGAAGAAGACCGGCCAGGAATACTCAAAAGCAGATGAGGACCTTTATAGGCGTTTGATCGCTTTCGGCGACGAGGAAAAAGCGCTGGCGATAGCGCAGCAGAGATTCGAGCAATGCAAAAACGCCGACTACACCAAACCATCCGAGATGTGCCCATGCACGACGGTACATGAGTTGGTTGGAGAGATTAGGAGGAAAGCTATCTCTACATGAACGATTGAATATCGAAGTAGCATAAAAGCATCTGAAATGGAGGTGTTAGCTTTGAATCAAGACACATATCGAAAGAATCGAAAAGTACTCTTTCTCTATGCAACAACAATTACATGCGTTGTTGTTGGGCTTATGCTTCATTTCGGGAAGTTAGTATGTATTTCTGAACAGATTTCTCAGCTGCTTACAATCATATTCATTCTAGCAGGTTATTATCTGATCCTAAAGATCGCATCAAGGTTAAAAGAGAAGGAAATCCATGGCCTGACAGCAATTGCCTGGGCTTCCCTTCTATTGTTTGGAATGGGAAACGCAAATGAATTCTCAGTGGGTCCCTTTTTTAGTGTCCTGCGCACAGTTTCAATGGTCGTTCTTGTTTATTTTCTTGTTGACGGGATTATTCGTTTTGTCATATCGCTAGTATCGAAAGCTAAGGCTGCTACAGTAGCCGAAGAAAAGACGATTGATAGCATTGACACAATAGTAGCGATCCTGACTTCGTTAATTGCCATCATTATCTCGGTAATAGAAATTCTTTAGTTACATGATCCGCCTTCGACTTGCCAATCGGTTAACAGAATTGCTGTCGATAGTTACGTGATGAAGTAAGCATAAGAGGTGCCCCATGAACAATTATTCTAAAAAACATGATCAGGCCCTTGAAGCATGCAATAAAGTAATAAACGGTATAGAGGATGAGACGCTTTCTGTATCATCTTCTCTTTTGCTATGCAAGAGAATCGCCCGCCTTGTGAATGATTTGGAAGGGCAAGAATGGCTTGATTTTGAATATGGCGGTTATCCTACTGAAAATGGGATTCCGACTTATGCGTGGAATATTGGTGTTAGGCACGGGAGAAAATACAGGGCATTCAATCTTGATGGGAAAAGTGGAGAATACATGTTCACGGAACTCTGCGGGGAACTGGAAGCAATTATCGAAAGCAAAATAAAAGCAATAAACAACTACACTACGCAAGGTTATTCGGTTTCAGGTGATAACGCTATTGCCGCAACAGATCATATGACGAAACAAGTTATTCAAGGGACAAATGATTTACTACTATCAATCCAAACGGCTAAACGGAGATTGTCAATACTCAAGTCTCAGTATTATGATTATGCCGTAAGATGGCAGTTGGAATTACAGTTTGGAAGGACAGCACAGACGGTATACATGGAATACCAAGAAAAAGTAGATAGGTACTATTCTGCATTGCCGACAACTACGCTCCGGAAACTGAATGCCATCGAGGAATTGATAGAAGATGAAAACCCTGAGCATTACGCGCAAGTCATAACCTCTTGCCGTAGATTGTGGGTCGAAACAGCAAAACTACTCTTTAGTGAGGTGCTCCCTGATCACCAAGGGAAAGTATTTAAAACGAAAACGGGAAAGGAAATTGATGTTTCGGGTGATCATGATATTAACCAATTGTCAGCTGTGATCGAAACACTCCAACCAAAAGCCTCAAAGAATACGCTCGTAGGCAGTGAAATCACTTTCTTGATCGACTGGATGGAACAAATCAACGAAGCTCAGAATACGGGCGTTCACCACGAGGTTACCAGGGAAATGGCACAACGGTGCATTATTCATACATACATTGCGTTGGGAGACATTTTATCACTAAAAGCGGAAGCTGAATAAGATAGACATGCGGAGGAAATACGAATGACTTGGGTAAGCATAGTTGCAGTAGTTGTTGCCCCCATTGCAGCTGTTTTGATCGGTCAGTTACTACAAGATCGTGCTGAAAAACGCAGGGATAAGATGGCAGTTTTCAGGGCAGTTATGACATACCGGTATGGATGGTCTCAGGAAGCGGTATTAGCATTAAATAGTATTCCCATCGTTTTTTCAAAGGATGAACCAGTACGAGATAATTGGAAGATTTATTATAATCTGCTTTGCATTCAGGAGCCAAATCCAATAGAAATCAAGCAGAGGACGGATGCGCTTTACAAGTTGATTGAAAGCATGGCAGTTGTGCTTGGATACAAGGATACAATCAAATGGGATGATATACAGAATCCATATATCCCGGTTGGAATGGCCAGTTCTTTCAATAACAACATGATCATTCAAAACTCAATGGCAACGCTCCTGCAAAACCTGACGACAAATACAACGCAAGTTCAAAGCTCAAATGGAGATAGAATGACGCAGGAGACGAACTGACTTGCTGATACGTCCCAAGCGGAGACCTGGTGGCATCAGAAAAATGTTGAAGAATCCTGTGATCTCATGTATAATAACCTTGTTCCGAAGGCGTCAATCACGGGAAATATCAGGACTAGGCGGCAACGCCGTGGCAACACTTTGGCAACAGGTCATCGGGTAGCTCATATTCGATGGATAATCCAAATAGTAGGAATAGCGGAAGTCAAATCGCTAAAGCAAAAAGCGTTAAGTTACGTTTTGCGGGAGCGAGTGGGAATAAGAATTTCTTGGCTTCCGAGTCCCGGAAATCCCTGTATTTACAGGGTTTTCCGGGATTTCTCTTTTTCATTGGCTACAAATTGGCAACGGCGAAAAAGAGGGCGCGGTACGGCTCCGAGCAATCCAGGAGCAGGTGGCTGCAGCACGGCAGCAGCGCAGGGTGTAACGGCAGCACAGATACGAGAGCGGGGCGAGGTAAATCGTCAGGGGCAGAGGGCCCAAGCTTCTCCTGCCCCATTCTCTCTATTTCGCATTATCGAAAAAAGCGTTGGTTTTCCAAAACGGAACGCACTGCGTTCTGTTTTGCTTAAAGAGCCACGCACTGCGTGGCGATTTGGTTGGAGGAATGAATAAGCTCCCAAAATAGTAGGCTGTGTCTGATAAATCTGTAAAATTCCAGACGCGTCTTACTATACGCATGCTCACCCTTCCACATGCCTCTTGCGGCTGGGAACCGTTTCTGATAGACTGAGAAAAACACCATAGAAAGGAACGTGCATCATGGGCAGTCTGAAGAATCTGGATCGGCTTCTGGAGGAAGTGCTGAAGCTGGGCCCCGGCGGCGCGGGCCTGCGCGTCTATCAGGGCGAGGAGCTCCGCTATGAAAAATGGGTGGGTTATGCCAACGAGGAGAAAAAGATCCCCTTCACCGCCCAGACCATCTGCCAGCTGGCCTCCATGACCAAGCCCATTGCCAGCACCGCCTGCCTGCAGCTGCTGGAAAAGGGCCTCTATCTGCTGACTGACCCGGTGGAGGACTACATCCCGGAATTCAAGGACCACAAGATCTATTCCTACTCTCCGCGGGGCGACCTCTCCGTGGTTCCGGCGAAGAAGACCGTCACTGTGGGCCATCTGTTCGACATGACCAGCGGCGTCACAGTGGACTGGGGCTGGCCGAACCCCAACAGCCAGGAGCTGGCCAAGCGCATGGAGGAGTGCAAAAAGCAGGGTACCTATAACCTGGTGGAATTTGCCAAGGCTGCGGGCCAGGTACCCGGCGCCTTCGAGGCTGGGGAGCACTATTATTACGGGCAGAGCCTGGATGTGGCGGCGGCCCTGCTGGAGATCCTGACGGGGAAGACCTTCGGAGACTATTTGAAGGAAAACATCTTCGATCCCCTGGGCATGATCGATACCTGCTTCCGCGTACCGGCGGAGAAGAAGGAGCGCATCTCCGTCATGTACCAACTGACGCCAGAGGGCCGGAAGCAGGGGGATTTCCCGCCGCTGTTCTATTCTCCCACCTATGAATCCGCATGCGGCGGCCTTTTCGGCACCATGGAGGATTATTCCCGCTTTGCCCTGGCCATGACTCTGGGTGAGTACAAGGGCGTGCGGCTGCTGAATGACAGCACCATCCGCCTTATGGCCATGAATCGTCTCAGCGACCAGGCCATCAAGGATTTCGAAAACCCCTACCTCAGCGGCTACGGCTACGGCCTGGCGGTGCGCACGAGGATGCATCCCGAAGCGGGCAGCAATTCCAGCATCGGCGAATTCGGCTGGACCGGCGGCTGGGGCTCCTGGGTGCTCATGGACCCGGTGAAGAAGATCACCATCGTCTATGCCCACCAGTGCGTGCCCAACAAGGAGGAATACGTCCACCCCCGCATCCGCAACATCGTCTACGGCGCACTCTGAACGATCAACGCCACAATGCTGCCCCCGGCTGGAAAGCCGGGGGCAGCTGTTAGTCAATCGGTCAATTCTTTTTCTGCTCAAAGAGCCAGGCGCGGAACCTTTCGTCGGAGTAAGCGGGCTCCCAGGCCGCATGGCCCGCGAAGGCCTCCGGGTAGCCGAAATGCTCATGGATATAGCCCCTGGGATACTCCGTGCTGCGCACGTCGGCGCCATAGTTTTTCAAGGCGATCACCATGCGGCGGGTGCCCACCCGCACCAGGCCGTCCCGGCCCAGGTCCCCTTCGATGGGCACGAAGGGATCATCCACGGCATGGAAGGCCCAGAAGGGGATGTCCTTCGCCGCCCGGATGGCCGACGGGTCGCCAGCCCCGCAGATGGGGGCTGCCGCGGCCCAGAGATCGGGATAGCGGGCGCAGTATTCCCAGGTGCCCATGCCGCCCATACTCAGTCCAGTGAGATAGACCCGGTTTTTGTCCACCGGATTCTCCTCCAGAAATTTCCTGAGAAACTCCATGAAAGGCTTCTCGAATTCCGGCACGGTAAAGCTTTTGCCCGTGGGGGCCTGGGGAGCCAGCACGAAGCAGGGCCGAAGGGCCTGCTCCTCCTTCTCCGTCCACACCACGGCGCCCCGGTTGCCCGCCACCTGCAGCTCGTTGTCCTCCCCGCGCTCGCCGGAGCCGTGGAGGAAGATCACCAGGGGCAGCGGCTGTTCCGCCGCAGCAGGACGGAACAGCCGGTACCAGATGCGGTTTCCGTCTCTGTCTGTGTATTCCCCCGGAAGGAACGCCTTGCTCAGTTCTACGAAATGTGGGTCCAGTACACGCTTTTCCTCTGCCATCTCTGCGCCTCCTTATCTGTTTTTCTATCTCTATTGAACACCAAAGACGGGGAAAATGCAAGCCCATGCCCGGCCCTCGCAGGGTCTTCGCCGGGATGCTGGAGAATCATAGGGCGCTTCCCCATATTTGGCGGCGGGGAGAGGGAGGGGGACAAAGCGAAGGAAAAGGGGAATACCAGAAAAATACTTGACAATCGCCTGTAACCTTGTTATTTTTAAAAACTATTTAGCCACGGGTTAGTACCCCTAATAAACGAACAGGAGAAACACAATGGCCAGTTATCGGGAGATCGATAATATTGAAAAGTATGATGATATAGCCAGAAAGCTGAATACAGCGGAGCGCCTGCTGGAAAGCGCCCCCGATATGGCGATCGCGGCCATGCGCACGGCTATGGAACTAATGCTCAAGCAGCTCTGCGTAAAGTATACCGGGGACGAGGGCGAGGACAACAGCAAACGCATCAAAGAACTGCAAGACAGGGGTGTCATCGACGTCAGTATCAGCAATAGCCTGCAAATTATCAGGCTCACTGCCAACGATTCCCTGCACGGGGGCTACGAAGTGGCGGATTATGACGCCAAGCTGTGGTACGAAGACGTGCTGAGGCTGGCTGCGACCTTCGTCGACGAGATCGACCCTGCCGGCTCGGTGAATCGGGGCATCAAGCTCGGACCGGGACGGGTCATCGTGCCAGAGGGCGAAAGAGTGACGGAAGGCTTTTCCATGTCGGCGGAAGAGCGCCTGCAGCTGCTTAAGTCCACTGCCGTAAGGCTGAGGCGCTTTACCGAGACATGGCAGTACTACGAGAGCCAATTATCGTACAGGGACAGAAAGGATTCCCAATGCGTACTTAAAGAAAGACTCGAAATACCAGAAGAGGTGCAGGAGTATTTCATTGCCTACTGGGCTGCCGTACGGCGAGGCAGCGTTTGTGCGCTGGAGTACTGGCGCCCGTTCGGATTCGAGTTCAAATCCATGGCCCTAAAACCATACCTTCTGAAAGCGGCGGAGGCCTCTCCTTCCGTGGCCTTGCCGGAAAGCGAGGCCTGGGATTACGTAAAAATGTGGGAGCGGGATTACAATGCCGGTCCGAGTGTCGAAGATCCGTATACTCTCGTCGAAAATACGCTTTTCACAGCAAGTTTCAAACATCCGGCTGAGCTTCTCAACGAGGCCTTCGTGGGTGGAGACGGCACAGGCAAGCGTCCCATGCACCTGACGGAAAAAGTGAAGGAGCTTACCCTTCCGGACGATTTCAAAGATTTTGAGTTGCCCAGAGACCTGCCGTTCCTCTTGATTTTCTTCCCCCGGCTGAAAAAAGTCACCTGGAGGGGCGAGACTTACGGCACCGGTGAACTGATCCGCGCCTGCTACCAAAAATGGATCGAAACCGGCTCATTCAGACCTTTTCAGCCTCCTTATATGAGTAACAGAGCAGAAATCATGCTCAGTTCTCTGTATGGATGGGAGGTCCCGGATGCACAGTCCACCAACAGAGCTTATTGTATGATACCCAAGAGCTTGTTTGAATTGGGCGAAGACGCCTTATACTTCCTGTCCACACTGCACAGGTTTTATCCGGAACTGCATGAAGGTCCCCCGACTGAATACAAACCGATGGATGCAGATGACCGCGAGGTGAGGGAATACATACTCGGTATCGAGGGTGAATCGGTAGGAGTGGAGTATGACCGGTATTATCCCGCCGGCCTGCGGGTGGGGATAAGCTACTATGAAAAGACTTCAGGTGTGAAGATCCTTGATCCCAGTGAGTGCGCGGATTATATGCCCTGCCAGTATTGTTTTCTGCTCCTGCCGGATTGGGCTTATGAGGGAGCACGGGCTTTTGGGACAGAAATAAAGGAGTTCATGAAAGCAGTGAGCAAGGTAAGGCCGGAGCTTTTCGCCTCCTACAAGCCAGAGCTTCATGCCGTGCCGGATCCCGCGCCTACGCCTGAGCCCGTGTCAGAGCCAGAGCCAGAGCCCTTGTCGGGGCCAGGACCACAATTGTCTACTCCGCCGATATCCGAAACAGCTCCCGCAGCGAAAGCTGCACCGGTGATCCGTTTCTGCCCCTACTGCGGGGCACCGGCGGAAGGCTTCAGATTCTGCGGCAGATGCGGCAAGCAGCTGATCAAGTAGATGGATCCAGCAGTATCCCTACCATATATGGCTGCGATAGCTCCGCAAACCGCTCCGTCTCTGCGTCTCCTTATCTGTTTTTCTACCGCTAGTGAACACAAATGACGAGGAAATGCAAGCCCATGCCCGCCCTTGCAGGGCCTTTGCCGGGAGGCTGGAAAAATAGGGCGTCTCCCCATATTTGGCGGCGGGGAGTGGGAGGGGGACGATGCGAAGGAAAGGGGAAGCGCAGCACCCGGACGAAGAAATTTCGCCGAAGCCAAAAGAAGGTCGAGCAGACGGAAGTATGAGCGCCTTGACATCGAAACGGAATATGATATGATAAAAGCATAAACTATAGAGGAGGAAACGCCATGAGTCTGCTGTCCAAGCTTCTCGGAGATAGCAAGAAGGAGTTGGCCCCCGTGCTGGACGCGCTGAAGGAGGCGGCCCAGAAAGCCGGCGTCGATTCCATTTTGAATGAAGCCCAGGCGTCCCGTCCCGCCCAGACGGCCGCACCGCAGCGCAGAGCAGAGTCCTGGTCAAGACCCGCGGCCTCCGGCTTTTCCTGGGGCGAGGACATGCCCGCGGAGGAGAACCAGTATTCCTTCAAGGGCGGTTATCTTGCCTATTTCGATATGGTGTTCAGCCAGGAATTCCCCCAGTACCGCATCACGCGGGAGACCAGCGGGAAGAACACGGCTTACAGCTTTTGGCAGGGAGAGAGGAAGGTCCTGGTGGCTGAGCTCATGAGCGAGCGCAGCGAGGCCAATAAGCTGCGCAGCGCCTGCCGCGCCCAGGGCCTGCCCTATGTCCGCTTCTATTATGACCACGACGGCTGGTGGAATACCCGGTCCTATGTGGCGTCCCGCACCCGCGCCGTCCTGGGGCTGTGAAGCGCTGATAACTGAATAAAAAACGGGAAGAGAACGCCTAGCGCCTGCGGCGGACCCGGCACGGACCTTTGGCTATGACCCGGCTTCGCAGGCAGCCTGTCCGTGTACGGTCTGGTACAATTCCGGAATTTCCGGAATTTAACGATTTCTCTTCCCGTTTTTTTATTTAAAGGCCGCGTCCCCTGGCGGTAGCACGCATCTCGCTTGCATAATTCCCGCCATATCGCCCCAAACGCCTGGGAAATACACAAAGTATTCCCTGCGGCATTTGGAACGATCTGACAGAAATTCTGGCTGCGCGAACCGCGCACTTCCGCCGGGGGACGCGGTCTTTGGGATATGCGCATGCGGAAGCACGCATCTCGCTTATATGGGAAGGTCACTCAAAACCCCTCTGCCCGACGCAGTGCTAGACCGCGGGGTTTTGTGGAGCTCTTTGTTTACCCTGTGATTGCGGTCGATATCTTTGTAAAGGAGGGAGGCGAAGCCTTGTCCCTGCTGGATCAGCTGTCCCGGCGGGAATGCTGGGAGAAATTCTATGAATACAAGACCTCCCTGGCCTGTCCCAAGGCTTTCGCCGGGGAGCTGCGGACCTTCATCGACGGGGAAGCCTACCTTCCCGTATGCCGCCGTATAGAAGCCGGGGAGCCCTTCCCGCTGCCGAGGAAGACCGTTCTCAGCAAGATGTCCTCTCAGAAAAAGCGGGTGGTCTATACCTATCCCCAGGCGGAGAACACGGTGCTGAAGCTGCTGACCTGGCTGATGCTGCGCTGCTATGACGGCCTTTTTGAAGATGATCTTTATTCCTTCCGCCCGGGCCGCACCGCCAAGGACGCCATCCGCGCCTTGCGCGCTTTCCCCGGCATCGGGGAGATGTGGGCCTATAAGGCGGATGTGAGCAACTATTTCAATTCCATTCCCGTGGAAAAGCTCCTGCCCCTGCTCTCCGAGGCCCTGGGGGAGGACCGGCGGCTCTATGCCTTCCTATCCGCCCTGCTGAGGGAGGAGCGGGTCCTTTCCGGGCGGGAGACCGTCACGGAGCCCAAGGGCATCATGGCGGGCACGCCCCTTTCTGCCTTTTACGCCAACCTCTATCTGCGTTCTATGGATGGGCATTTTGCCCGCCTGGGGATCCCCTATGCCCGCTACAGCGACGATATCATCCTTTTTGCCCCCGACCAGTCCGGGGCGGAGGCCCTGGCCGGGAAGGTCCGGGCCATCCTGGAGGAACACGGGCTGGCGCTGAACCCAGCCAAGGAGGAATTCTTCGACCCGGCGGAGGGCTGGGTCTTCCTGGGGTTCCGCTGCCGGGGAAAGACCATTGATATTGCTCCCGCCTCCCTGGAAAAGATCAAGGCCAAGATGCGCAGGAAAGCGCGGGCACTCATGCGATGGCAGCAAAAAGGCGGCTATGGCGGGGAAAAGGCCGCCACAGCCTTTACGCGGGTCTTTAACCGGAAGCTGCTGGAAAGCCCGGCAGACAACGAACTGAGCTGGAAGAGCTGGTTTTTCCCCCTCATCACCACCACCGAAAGCCTCCATGCCATTGACCGCTACGCCCAGGACTGCCTGCGCTATCTGATCAGCGGCAAGCGCACCAAGGGCCGCTTCAATGTGCGCTATGAGGACCTGAAGCGCCTGGGCTACCGCAGCCTCGTCCACGAATACTACGCCTTTTCCGAAGAAACGGAAAAATGAAAGCACGCAGGAAAGCACTGCGTGCTTTTTTGTTGCAAAACTGCCCCGATGAGGTCTATTGGAGTGAAAGCCACAAAACCCGGCAAAGGAGCAGAGTTCCATGGATGATTTGGCCGCCCGGAAAACCGAACTGTACCGCGCCTATGACGAAGCGGCGCTGCGTATCCTGATGGATCGCTACGGCGATGCCCAGGGGGAAGAATTGCTGGAAGAACTCCGTGCCCTTCCGGTGGAGGAACAGGCCGTACCCGCCGGGGAAGAACGGGCCGTGTCCGACGCCCTGGAGCGCTGCGCGAAAAGAAAACGGGCCGCCGTCCGCAGCCGCGCCGCCCTGCGTACCTTCGGCAAGGTGGCGGTGGTGCTGCTGGTGTTGGGAAGCCTGTCCGGCTACGCCGCCTTCACCGCCTCCGCCAATCACGAGCGGCAGGCAAACCGGGAGGAAAGCAGCTGGTCTGTTCCTGATACCCAGGCCGGGGAGAATGAAGATCAGGAACTTGATGAAGAAAAGAGAGAGGATCATTGGGATGAGGTTTGGAAAACGGCGGATTGACCCCGTCGCAGAGGAGCAGGCGTTCCTTGAAGGGGTCTACAGCCGCATGAAGCCTCTGCTGCATAAGCTGATCCTATCCCAGGGCGCGACCGAGAGCGAAGCGGAGGATATTTTGCAGGAGGCGTTCCTGCGGCTCTGGCAGAAGGTGGAGATCCTCCAAGACCTGCCGGAAAGAAAATGCTTCAACTATGTATACACCACCGTGAAAAACACAGCCCTGACATATCTGGGCCGGAAGTCGCGGCAGGGGGCCCAGCCCCTGGATGAGAACATCCCCGCCCCGGCGCAAAAGGGCCCGGAGGAATACTACCTGTCCCTGGAAAAGGAGCAAATCTTCTGCCGGGCGATGGAGAGGCTGGATGAAAACTCCAGGCAGCTTCTTCTCCTGCGCTATGTGCTGGAGGAGGACGATAAGCAGATCGCCCTTCGCTTCGGCGTCAAGCCGGAGAGCCTGCGGATGATGGTGTCGCGGGCCAGAGCAAGGTTGAAAACGGAAATGAAAAAGCTGGAAGACGGCGGAAAGGGGGAGAAGAAATGAAACAGCACAGCATTATCGGCGCACTTTTCAGGCGAACGGTTGCCGGGATGCTTTTCCTTTGGCTGTTGGTCTCGGTTTTTATCACCTTCCAGTTGGCGGGGGATATTCGGGCGCAGACGGCGCCGCGCTATGCCGCTGCGCTGGAAAAAGCCCTGGATGATTTGGCGGAGCGCTTTATGGCGCAGCCCGTCGGTGCCGGAGACCTGGAGTTTTCCCTGCCGGAAGTGCGCTTTATGCCATCTGCCGGACTGCCCCTTTTGAACATGAGAGACGTTCCTTTGTGGAAAGGGACGATCAATATGAACGGCAAAGGCACCATCATGAAGTCGGATGGGCTGGACCTGACGGGGATGGTCATAGGCAATGTGGGGCTGACCATCAATGAAGGAAAGCTGTCTGTCAGCAATCCATCGGACTCGGTCAGTCAGCTTGGAAGGAAGGTGCCTTCCTCCCAATTGGTCTTTTTCCTGACTTTTTTGGACGACCCTATGCGGAGCGGGAGCTTTCCCTCCGCTGAGATCAGCGGCGATTATACCGGCGACAGGAAGCAGCAAAACCTGCCCGTGATCATCACCAGCCCCGCTCCGATGACGCCCCCGGAGATCATGGACGGAATAGACAGCGGGGAATTGCATTTCGATTCTGTCCGGCTGCGTCAGAGCAGCTGCCTGCGGGGCCGCTGGCTCGCGGACGGGAAAGGCGAGAAAACCTGCTTTGTGATCGGGGCCTACGGCTGGAGCCCGCTGCTGGAGGCGATCCACGCTTTATCCAGCGTCTATCTCCTGTCCTTCGTTATCTTCCAGCTCATGGGGGCGGCTATTTGGCTGAGCATAAGGCATAGCATCGTGCGGCCCCTGAAGCAGCTGGAGCGGGCCTTGAAGGCCGAACCGCTGAAGGTGTCCAATGCGGAGTATGATTTCCAGGTGCCTTACGGAGAGATCCGCGGCCCCATTGCGGCTTATCTCCGGCGATGGCAGATGCAGCGGGCCTCTGCCGCCATGGGGGATTCTCAGGGGCCTAGGGCGGAAGATTGCCCTCTGCTGCTTCCCTGGCTGCAGAGGTGTGAGGACAAGCTGATGCCGATCCTGATTGACCGCGGACAGAAAACCAGGCGGGAGCTGCGGACCGACGGCTATGTCGCGGCCACACCGGATCAGCTGGAGGACGTACTGCTTGCCCTTTTCCGGGAAGTGATCGACTACGCCGATCCGGGGAACGAGATGTTCATCCGCACTATGGAGAGCTCCGGTTTCCTGCTGACAGAGATAGAGGTGAAAGCAAGACACGTAAAGGAAATGGCTTATGAGCAGCTGTGGGATGGCATCTACCGCAGCCCCGCCGACGGGGACGCGCCGGGTGCCAAGCTGCGCAAGGCCATGTGGCGCCTGCCCGGCTCCTTTGCGACGGTGCGCAAGACGAAAAAGGGCCTGGCCCTGACCCTGGGCCTACCGAAAGGGGTTTGACGGGCTGTCGCCCGCCTGTAGATAGAGCCGCTCCACGAATCGGTCAGGCGTTCTACAAATTGGGAGATTGACGAAGATGGAGATGCGCGGATATGATTCGATCGTGAACTGAATCCGGGATCAAGCAAGTGAAATGCCGGGGCAAATCATTTGCTCCGGCATTTTTTTGCGCTTTTTTCGGGTTTTTTCGATTATCCCCCGGCGGCATACGCTTGCTTATCCCCCCACAGGATATGTTACGGTCAACCGGAGAACGGGGGTTACGCCCCAGAAAAGGGGGTGGGACAGACGGACGAAACCACCGGTTGAAAAAACTCAACCAACGTATCGTAGACAAAAATACAACACAAATGATAAGCTGAAATAAGAAGAATACAAATCAAAAGGAAAGACGGAGAAAGGAGAGAAGAAATGAAGCATTCGTTCCAAAAAAGACAAAAGTGCACGGCGGCGATCCTGGCTCTGCTCCTTGGATTCCTGCTGACAGGCTGCGGGCCCCAAACGCCTCAGCCCACGGCGACCCCAACGCCGGCACCGTCGGCACCGGCCACGCCTGCGCCGACCGCCCCGCCCGCGCCGGAACCGACGCCGGAACCCGAAGACGAAAAGCTGGTCTATGTTCCTTCCTATGAACCCCTGCCCGCTGGTATGGACGGCGTCACCACCCGCTTCCCCAAGGAAACGGAAGACGGCCTCTGGTTCCTCCGTGTGACGGCCTCTGCCGAGGGCTCCTGCTACTGCCTCATGCACGGCGGGAAGGACGCTTCCGATCCCGTCACCGTAATGACCTTCTCTCCGGATATCTATGCAAATCGGCTGCTGCCCACGCCGGAGGGGACGGTCTGGGTGGATACCCAGGACTTCACCACCGGGGAAGCCTCCCTCCTGGAGATCGACGGGAATAGCGGGGAAATGCTGCAGGAAATCCCCTTCCCGGCGGAAAACGGGTCGATCAGCGGCTTTTTCGACCTGCCGAACGGCAGCCTGGGCATTTCGACAATGCTGCCGACGATGGCGCAGGCTGCTTATACCCTGGCCGAAGACGGGACCCTCAGCCCTTTGGAAGCCCCCGTCAATGAGAGCGGGAATTATATGATGAACGTCACCTTTGTCGGGACGCGAGGCAGCGGCCTGGGGGAAGGGGAGTGCCTGGCCTACGACAAGGACGCCCTCTTTGCTTTCTCGCCCGGCGCAAAGGAAAAGAGGGAGCTGCTGCGCTGGGCGGACTGGGGCATAAGCTCCTTCAATACCATGCCTCTCTGCATGGAGAAAGGGGTCCTGCACCTGGTGGACTATCGCTACGGGGAATACGTTACCCTGACGCCCACCCCGGAGAGCGCCGTGAAGCCCCGGCAGGAGGTCACCATGGCCTGCCTCTATCTGGAGAGCGCTGTGGACGACGCCGTGCGGGATTTCAACCGCCGCAGCACCGAATACTACATCACCGTCCGGGACTATTCCGGCGGGCAGCCCTTCACCCAGGATGTGCGGGATGGGGCCATCACCGCCATGAATCTGGATATCGCCTCCGGAAAGATGCCGGACCTCCTCTCCGTACAGGATGGGGTCCCCTTCAAGAGCTACGCGAAGAAGGGCATTCTGCGGGACCTGGGCCCCTGGCTGGCCGCAGAGAGCATCGAGCTCCTGCCCCAGCTGCAGAAGGCGCTTACCGTGGACGGGAAAACCATGATGGTCTGCGGCAGCTTCGCCCTCATCACCGCCATAGGCAGCCGGGACTACCTGGGAGACCTCACCGGCTGGACCGTGGAAGAAGCCCAGGCTCTGGCGGCTTCCCAGCCGGACTGCCGGGGCGTATTCACCGCCATGATGACCCGCGATCTCTTTATGCGTTACCTTTCCTCCTATCTGGAGGGTTATCTGGATTGGGACGTGGGCACGGCCTTCTTCGACAGCGAGGGATTCCGGGACGTGCTGGAATTCGCCGCCGCCCTCCCCGCCCAGCCGCCGAAGGAATCCACCATGGGCGACGGGGAGGTCATGAACGGGTCGGCCTTGGCAGTTGCCTATACCATCGCCTCCGTCAACAATTGGCAGGTGCGGGATATGGTCTACATGGGCAAGCTGGTCTGCCCCGGTTTTCCCGCGCCGGACCGGGTGGGCAGCCTCATCTATATGACCGCGCCCATGGCCCTCAGCGCTTCCGCCGCCAACCCGGAGGGGGCCTATGCTTTCCTGCGCAGCCTGCTGGACGAAAAGGCCCAGACCGCCTATACCGACCTGTTCCCCTCCACAAAGGCCGCCTTTGACAACCAGCTGGCGGAGGCCATGCGGGAGCCGACCCCGGAGGAGGGATACAAGGCGATCTACATATTCTCCAACGGCGGGCAGTTCCTGGATCCCACCGTCTACCCCTGGGAGGGAGCGGAGGGGGAGAAGCAGCCCCGCACCCTATTCTATTGGGTGGACGACAACGGCAGTGTATACCGGGAGGAGAAAATGTATGCCATGACCGAAGAACAGCGGGATTCCCTCCTTGCGCTGCTGGACGGCGCGGTCCGCTCCAGCTCCTATGACCAGGTGATCGCCCGGATCGTGCAGGAGGAAGCGGGGGCCCTCTTTGCCGGGCAGCGGCCCTCTTCGGAGGTCGCCGCCAGGATCCAGGAGCGGGTGCTGCTCTATATGGCGGAACAGGGCGGATAATGAACGTATAAGGAAGGGGGCTCCGGCAAGATTGCCGGAGCCCCGGTTTCACATCGTCCTCAAATCGTGCTCAGCGGGTGGGTGCCCCGCACGTCGCACCAGCGGCGCAGCGCTTCCAGGATGACCTCCACGCTTTCCTCCGTGCCCAGCATGCCGCTGTCCAGGCCCAGGTGGTAGTATTCCTGCCTGCCGTATTCCCGCCCGGTGAAGCGCTTGTAGTGCCGGGCGCGGGAGGCATCGGTATTTTCCATTTGCCGCCTGGCCTCCGTTTCGTCCAGGTTGTATTTCACCATGGTGCGCCTGATCCTGGCGTCGGGCCGGGCGTGGACGAAGATGCGGAAGCAGTTGGGGTCCGAATACAGGACCCAGTCGGCGCAGCGGCCCATGATGACGCAGCTCTCGTCCTTTGCGGCGATCTGCCGGATCACGCTGGTCTGGGCCACGAAGAGCCGTTCCTCCGGGGAGATGGCCCCGTTGGTCATGTCGTAGGCCGCGTTTTTGAAATCGTAGACCAGCTCCCGCTCCATGTGGCGCTCCAGCTCCTCCACCTGCGCCAGGCTGAGGCCGCTCTGCGCCGAGGCCATTTCATTGAGCTGCCGGTCGTAGAAGGTGACGCCCAGCCTTTCCGCCAGGCGAAGGCCGATCTCGTAGCCCCCCGCGCCGAATTCCCGGCCGATGGTGACGATGATCTTGGGCTTGCCGGAACTGTCCAGCCGATAACCCTGGGCCGCCGCTTCCAGATAGCGGTCCACCTTGCTCTCCCGGCCCACGAAGCGCAGAAGGGGCTTTTGCAGGGGCTTCTGCAGCTGCCGCATGACGAGGCCCACGGTGAGGGCGCAGATCACCGTGCCCTCCCGCACCCCCACCAGTTTCCGGAAGGCCAGCAGGCTCGTGAGGGCGGAGATGGTCACCATGGTGCAGTCGAAGATGGTCTTGCTCGTGGGCAGAGGACGCCCGGACTTTTGGGAGATGGCCAGGCTCATGCCTTCGCCGGGGGTGGGCAGGATGCTGGGGGAGAGGTACATCATCACCCCGGCAGCCACCAGGGGCACGCTGCACAGAAGATAGGCCATGCGGTGCAGGTAGCTTTCCGGCTCCGGAAGGTTTCCCAGCAGGGCCGAAGCCAGGTTCACCAGCTGACCGAAAAGGAAGGAGGCCGCCAGCTGCAACAGCATGCTCGCCTTGAAATCCTTTCCCAGGATCACCGCCTCCGCCAGGATATAGAGGCAGTAGACGGCGATGGTGCAGTTGCCCAGGTTGACCCAGTCCGGTGCGCTGCGGCTGAGGCCGATCTGATAGAGCACGTTGGCCAGGCTTCCCACGGGGCTGACCCCCAGCCCGGAGCGGGCGGAAAAGACCACCCCCAGGGCCATGAGGAGCAAGCCCAGCAGATAGACGAGAAGCCGCTTTGCCCAGAGGGAAACGCTGCCGGCATTCGGCTTTTTCAAAGCGAACGTCGCCTCCTTTGCTGTGCGTTGTAAACAGTATACCATAGATTCCTGCATTATGCCACCAAGAGAATAATCATGGGACGCGCGGAAAACCGTGCGTCCCATGGATAACGTTGAAAACAGGGATTCCAGGCCCTGCCTTCTTCATTTCGCGCTCATGATGAGCATCTTGCCTGCATATGGCTTGGAGAGTTGAAACGAATTGACAGTATTGTATCAGGAACATGATATAAATCAATGCATGATCTGAAGTCGATCATAAGATGTGTGGGAGGGGAGAATTAGATGGCTGACCGCTTTGGTACTTTACGCCGCCTGGGAAGGGTGATATACTCAGGGTGCTACTGATAACCGACGCCGCCGGGCCCCGGCGGAGAGATAATGTGGGAGGATAACTATGGAAACCAGACCTTATGTGCCCTGGGAACTGATGAACGGCTTTATGATCGACGTGTTCAAGGCCTACGGCGTGCCGGAGGAGGATGCGAAGATCTGCGCCGACGTGCTGCTGGAATCGGACCGCAGGGGCATCGAGAGCCACGGCTGCAACCGTTTCAAGCCCATCTATATCGACCGCATCGTCAACGGTACTCTGCTTCCCAAAACGGAGATAGAGATCGTCAAGGAAACCCCCACCACCGTGGTGATGGACGCGCACGACGGGATGGGCATGGTCGCCAGTCACCGGATGATGGAAATGCTGATCGACAAGGCGAAGAAAATGGGCATGGCAGGCGGAGCCATCCGCAACTCCACCCATTTCGGCATTGCCGGCTACTGGACGGAAATGGCAGCCAAGGCGGGCCTGATCGGCGTGGCGGGCACCAACGCCCGGCCCAGCATCGCCCCCACCTTCGGTGTGGAAAACATGCTGGGCACCAATCCGCTGACCTTCTCTCTGCCCACGGACGAGGACTTTTCCTTCTGTCTCGACTGCGCCACCAGCATCGTGCAGCGCGGCAAGATCGAATACTATGCCCGCATCGGCAAGGATACCCCTGCGGGGATGGTGGTCACCCGGGACGGCAGCACCGTCACGGACTCTGCGGAGATCCTGAAAATGCTGGTGGCCGGAACGGCGGCGCTGGCGCCTCTGGGCGGCGGCCCGGGGGATGAAATGTGCGGCTATAAGGGCTACGGCTACGCCACGGTGGTGGAGATCCTCTCCGCCGCTCTCTCCGGCGGCCGGTTCATGAAGGACCTCAACGGCCTCACCCCCGAAGGGAAGCCCCAGATGTTCCATATCGGCCACTTCTTCTTCGTGATGGATCCGGACGCTTTTGCCGGCGGCGACGTTTTCCGGAGGACCGCCGGGGACATCTGCCGGGCCCTGCGCGCCAGCGCCAAGGCGCCGGGTCACGACCGCATCTACACCGCAGGCGAGAAGGAGCATCTCACCTGGCTGGAGCGGAAGGACAAGGGCGTGCCCGTGAGCGAGGCGGTGCAGAAGGAGCTGCTCGCACTCAGGGACAAGCACAAGCTGCCCTATCGGTTCCCCTTCGAGAAATAAAGCGCGGAAGCAAAAAACTGCCGGACCCGGAATCCCGGGTCCGGCAGCGCCGTTTCATACCGTATCCTCAGTGGGTCTTGTACCAGTCTCTTACGTAGTCGTTGTAGAAATCCCCCACGATCTTCATCCTGGCCTGCACCTTGGGGTCCTTGAAGGAGCCGTTGACCATGCAGGAGAAGACGAAGCCGCCGCCG
>JAEEGK010011208.1_pt1 | contig 20526 bp, 15 predicted proteins | sample 8958771 | NCBI WGS metagenome assembly JAEEGK01 (sample SAMN16246547, study PRJNA631951) | gut metagenome | biome: gut microbiome; feature: rumen; material: SC-attached | host: Bos | place: Iran: Karaj | collected 2018-10
CCTGTAGAGAATAATGAGAATATTGAAGACGTTTCTAATGTCGAAAATAATGTAGAGGATAATGGTGAGATAGATGGAAATAACGAGTGAACAAGAATTTAATGAATTTATTAATAACGATTTAGTTATTATTGATTTTTATGCAACATGGTGTGGTCCATGTAAGATGCAAGGACCTATTTTAGAAGAATTTGCAACTTCTTGTAACATTAAAACAGCTAAAGTTGATGTTGATAAATTTTCTTCTTTAGCGCGTAATTATGCTGTTATGTCTATACCAACATTACTTTTATTTAAAAAAGGTACTTTAGTTGATAAGAAAATAGGTCTAACAGCTTTATCTGAACTTACGGAATGGGTTAAATAATGCAAAGATATTTTTCAAATAAAAAAATAGATAATAGTTTTTTATTAAATGATGATGATTGGTATCATATCAGAACTGTTATGCGTATGAATAATGGCGATAAAGTTGAAGTTGTTCATGATTCTAAATTGTACATATGTGAAATAGATGATAGTACTGTTAGAATTATTAAGGTAATTGAGAGTGAAATAAATAAAAAATATTATTGTTTATTGTTGCCTCTTTTACAAGAGCAAAAAATGTCTTTTGTTTTGCAAAAAGCTACGGAACTGGGTGTCGATGAAATTATTCCTATTCTTACAACACGTAGTAAAGTTAAAATTGATGAAAAGGAAGATAAAAAAATTTTGCGTTGGACACGTATATGCAAAGAGGCTAGTGAACAGTCAAAAAGACTTACAATTCCTATTGTAAATCATATTTCTAAAATTGATGATTTGTCTTTAGATGGCTTAAAAATAGTGTGCAGTACAAAAGAAAAAGATAATACTTTAAAAAAAGTGTTAAAAAATAATTTAAAGTATGATAAAATAATAATGTGCGTTGGTCCTGAAGGTGGCTTAACTAACGAAGAAGAAGATAAATTAATAGAAAAAGGTTTTATACCTACAAGCTTAGGTAACAATATAATGCGTGTTGAAACAGCGCCAATATATTTACTAAGTGTTCTAGATTACGAATTAATGGAGTGAAGTATATGGAAACAATTTTAAATCATCTTTTTATGTATAAGTTTTATTATATGGCATTTCTTGTAGTTGCCATAATCGTTGTTTTGATTGTAACTAAGCCTAAGAAAGTTAAACCTATTAATATTACTATTGATGATGAAAAACAAGAAAAAAGTGATATTGAAAAAGTTTTAGAGTCTTTAGAAAAAACAGAAGAAAGTCGTCCTATGACTACTTTTGAAGAAGAACAAGAGGCTAATGCTATTATAAGTTATCAAGAATTAGTTGCAGCTGTTAAAGCTAAAAAAGAGGCTATGGCTGTTGAGAGTAATGTTAACATGGAAGTTAAGGCTGAAGAACCTAAGAAGTTTAAAAGTAGTGAATTTATTTCACCTATATTTGGAAAAGATAGTAACAGAACAAATGATGAATTTTTAAAAGAATTAAAAGATTTTAGAAATAATCTATGAAATATTATATAATTAATCTAGGATGTAAGGTAAATGCTTATGAATCTAAAGTTATGAGTGATTTACTTGATAATGCTGGATATGCTAAAGGAAGTATTGATGACGCTGATATATACGTTATCAATACTTGTTTTGTTACTAATGTTGCTGAGCATAAGTCTTTTCAAATGATTAGAAAAGCTATTCGTAATGATCATAAAATTATTATTGTTTGTGGTTGTTTATCACAAATGAGGGCTAATGAAGTAGCTTCAATTGATGGTGTTGATATTGTTATTGGTAATAAAGATAAAACAAAAATAGTATCTTATATCGATGAATATTTAAAAAATAAACAACCTATTACAAAGGTATATGATATATCTAATATTCCTTTTGAGGATATGTGTTTAAATAATTTTGATAAAACAAGAGCTTTTGTTAAAATTCAAGATGGATGTAATAATTTCTGCTCATATTGCGTTATACCATATACAAGAGGTGGCCTTAGATGTAAGAGGAAAATAGATGTCTTAAAAGAGGTTACAACACTTGTTAAAAACGGGCATAAAGAGGTTGTTTTAACAGGTATACATACAGGAAATTATCATGATGGTACATATGATTTTGCTGATTTACTAAATGATTTAGCTAAGATAGATGGTTTAAAAAGATTACGTATATCATCTATTGAAATTACGGAAATAAATGATAAGGTATTAGATGCTATTAAGAATAATGATGTTATCGTTAATCATATGCATATACCACTACAAGCTGGTAGTGATACGATTTTAAAATCAATGAATCGAAAGTATGATGTAGCTTATTTTATTGATAAAATAAGTAAAATAAGAGGGTTAAGACCAAGTATTTCTATTACAACGGATGTTATTGTTGGTTTTCCAGGTGAAACTTTAGAATTGTTTGAGGAAACAAAAAATACTATTAGAAAAGTTAATTTTTCAAAGTTACATGTTTTTCCTTATTCACTTCGCGAAGGAACAGCTGCTGCTTTGATGCCTGACCATGTTAAGGAAGAGGTTAAACATCAAAGAGTTAATGAATTACTTGAAATTTCGAAAGAATTAGAAATTAATTATATGCGTAATTATGTTAATAAGGTCGTAACTTTTATACCAGAAGTATATAAAGACGGTTATTTGATTGGTCATACAGAAAATTATTTATCAATTAAAGCTTTAGGAGATAGAAGCCTATTGAATACTTTTGTTGACGTTGAAATAGAAGATATTGCTTATCCATATTGTATAGGTAAAATGGTGTAAGTATTGTTTTTAGTTCTAAAAAGTGTTATCATATAAGTATGATAGAGGAGGAACTTATGAAGAAGGGTTTTACGTTAGTTGAATTGTTAGCTGTAATAATTATTTTATCCGTTATAGCTTTAATTGCAACACCAATAGTAATTAATGTTATTGATGACTCTAGAAAGAGTGCTGCTTATTCATCATCAGCTATGGTTTTATCTGCAGCTCAAGGATATTATGATAGACAATATATGAAAAATATGGGAAGTTTTGAAGAATATACTTGTATGATAGTTGATGGAGTTGGCTGCCCTGAAATTTTATTAAATGGTAAAAGACCTGATAATGCTGTTATCAGTATTAATGCTAAAGGTATTGTTAATGGAAGTGCTACAATAGGTAAATATACATATTACTATTGTGATAGTTCATTAACTGAACTTGATTGTGGTAACGTTAAAACGGCTATGCAAATTGGTTATACTAATGAATTGTCTCAAAGAGGATGCACGGACATTAAATGTTCACTAGATGAACTATTTGATAGTTTTAATTAAAATGAGGAATTTTCCTCGTTTTTTTATTATGTTATTTTTAAAATTTATGGTATACTATAGATATGCTTAAGAAGGTAGTTGAGGGTATGAAAAAAGGATTTACATTAATTGAATTATTAGCTGTAATTGTTATTTTATCTATAGTTTCTTTAATTGCAACACCAATTGCAATTAATGTTATTGATGAATCTAAAACAGCTACATGTACTTATAATAAAGGTATTATAGAAAGAAGTGCTGAATTATATGTTCGTTCTGGTAAGGCGACATTTGTTGATGGCATTAGTAAACGTGTAACTCTACAAGAATTGGTTGATAACAATTTAGTTGAAGGGCGTATTAGAGGTTTCTGTGATGCTGAAAATTCTTATGTTGATATCGTACGTGATGGTTCAAATTATGACTACACAACTACAATGTTATGTTCTGTTTGCTCTACATCACCAAATCAAAATAATGATACACCACAAGATACATATTGTGATGTTAATGAGGTACATTTAAATTATGTTTTTCCTGATGATGCTTACGGTATTAAATGGCGTGTTAGTAATCCAGGAGAGGTAAGAGATGATCCTAAATTAGAGTGGCAAGATTATCCTGCTGATGGTATTTGTGTTGATCCTACTAAAGTTAGTAATGTATGGACAAAATATCAGTTAGATGGAACGGATGTTGTTATTCCTCCAACAGGACAATTAATGGTTAATATAAATTATTATCCTAATGATGTTGTTACAAATAAAGTAACCGTATCAATTGATTATAGTAATGATGCTACAGTTAAGGCTTATCGTATTCTTTATGATAATCATAATACAGGATGGTTTAACTATACAGAACCATTCGAAGTTACAGAAAATGTTACTATTGAAGCTAAAGTTGGTAAAACAATTGATATATATGATGTTGATGGTACATTCTTAGGTACTTCACTTATCACTAACGTTGATAGTGTTAAAATTAAAAATATTGGTAAGGTTGCTACATATGAATCTATAGCGCCAACGATTATAGCGCATGAAGGCGTTTTAGAAGATGAAGTGGCGCGTATTGATATTGAATATCCATTTAATGTTGATCCAAGTTTTTATAAATATAAAATTAATTATGGTGAAGAATTAACTTATAACGATACTATTTCTATCAATGAGTGCGGTAGTGAAATTATTGCATACTATTATTTTAATGGTTCACAATCTAAGATAGCGACACATAAAGTTGTATGTAATAATAGTAGCGCACCATTTGAAGATACTAAGTTTAGTGTTGACATAATTATGACTCCTGATCCACAATTGATGCCTGATATTGAATCTTCATATATTAGAATTAATGTTCCTGATTCTGTTGAGGCTGTTTATACGATTGAGAAAAGGGTTAAGGAAGGTGGGTTAGAAAAAACATATGTTGAAGGACCATATGTATATAAAGATCCTATATATGTTTATATATCAGGTAAAATAAATGTTACAGCAACAGATAAAATTACAGGTGAAGTTGTAACGGCTTCTAGAAGTTATGTTTTTAAAGAACAAACAAAGATTATTGATCCTAAAATTATAAGCACATCAATTGATGATGCTACCAAAGAAGTCTTAAGTTTAGTTTATACAGATATTGATGTTAGAAGAGTTAGATATAAACTAGATGGTGGTAGATTCATTGATTATACAGAACCTTTTGTTTTAGATGAAAATGGTATTGTTGTATATGCTGAGGTTGAATATAACAATGGTATAGTTTATGCAGCAAGTTATGTTACTAGTAAAATAAGAAGTTTTAGAGAACCAGTTATTAGTGTTGTTAACTATTATGGTAAAGAAAAACAATTAATTGGTATAACATATGATAAACATTATTCAAAAGGCGCTAAATATAGTATTGATGGTGGGGAATTTAAAAATTATACAGAACCATTTATAATATATGATAATAATGTTGTTATAGCAGTTGAGAATATTTCAAATGATGGTGTTCGTCATTATGTTTCATATATGACGTCTGGTATTGAAAAACAAGTTAAACCTATTGTTGGCAGTAGAGGTGTATCAGATGATACTAAGGAAGCTTTTACAGCTACATTCGATGGTAGAAGTTTGAAAGGCGCTTATTATGTTATAAATGACGGAACAAGTGTACCGTTAACTTTAAATAAATATAATACCGGTGGTATGACAACCACTAAAAATGGCGATAAAGTTATTTTCTATGCTGTATATGACGGCGATTATGTTGTATATAGTGATGAATATGTCACAAGTAAGATAAGAGGTTTGCGTGGTCCTCGAATTGAAGAAATAGTTGTTGATAATGATAAAAATGAAATATATAGTTTAATTAAAATTATTCCTGATTATTTTGCTGTATCAACAAAATATAAACTTAATGATTCAGATTACATTGATTATGTTAATCCATTTAAAGTTTATAATGATGGTGATGTTATAACAGCTGTATCATATGATATTGATGGTATTAGTAAAATGACCGTATATTCTGTTAAAAATGTAGCTTATATCAAAGATCCTGTTATTACATCAGAATCAAAGAATGATAGTTTAATTGAACGAATCACTATTAATTTTGATGAAAGATTATTAGTAAGTAAAAAATATAGCATCAGCGGTGGGGCTTTAATGGATTATACTGGCTATGTTGATATTGATCACAATGGAGAAGTAATATATGCTGAAGCTAGATATAGTGATGGTTCTATTAAAACTGCCTCATTTGTAACAAGTAAAATACGTTCTATGCGTAATGCTACAATTTCAAGTTATGATGATACTAAAGAATTACAAGCACATGTAACTATTTCTTATGATAATGCTTTAGCTGTTAAGAAACAGTATCGTATTGATGATGGTGCTTTATTAGATTATACCGGAGAAATAATATTGACTAATAATGCTACAGTAACAGCATATAGTGAAGATATCGATGGTAATGTAAAAGAGGTATCTAAGAATGTTGTTATAACGCCTATTAGTGATATTTATATTAGTTCTAATATAAGTGGTGATCAATTAGGTTATATTATTGGTTTATCTTATGATACTAGAGCATTAGAATATGTTAAATATAGTATTGCTGGTAATGAATTAAATGACTATACTACAACATTTGAATTATATGATAAAGATATTGTTGTTTATGCTGAAGCTAAATATAAAAATGGTTTAATTAAATCATCAACTTATGTAACAACAAGTGGTCTTAAATATGTTTCTAATCCTAGTATTTCTTCTTCATATACTGATGATAATACGGTATCTAATCCGGTTATATATATTGATGGTAGAAGATTTAGTGACGCTAAAATTTATATTGGTGATTATGAATATACTTGTGCTTGGAAAGATATTGAAAGATCTACAGATAAGAGATGTTTCCTTCCAACGATAAGAAGTAATGGTACTAATATTACAGCTACTATTAATTATAGTCATGGTGTTACAAAAGAAGCTAGCTATACAGAAAATGGTATACGTGATATCAAGGCACCGATAATTACTTCAACTGTTGATGGTTTAGGTGAAAATGTATGTATTTATTTTGATAATTATTTAGGTATTAAATTTAATTACACAATAGATACCAAAAATTATACAACAGTGTCTCCTTCAGTATGTTTTAAAACATATACTAATGATACAGTTATTTCAGCAAATCAAACTAGTAAGATAAGTGGTTTACAAGCGGATGCTTCATATGTTACAACTAAAGCTACTAGTGCATCTGATATTAGAATTATATCTTCTTTAAGTGCTGATAAACACTCTGAATCATTTGAACTAGTATATAGTGGAGCTGATTTAGATTCTGTTACTTATAACATTGATGGTGGTAGTGAAATACCTTATACAGGTAATTTTACAATTCGTAAGAATGATACTATTTTAAGTTTTACAGCTAAATATAAAAATGGTGAAATTAAAACAGCTAGTTATAATGTAACTAACATTATTGAAGTTTTAACTACTAAGATAACAATATCACCTAATGTTTCAACTTTAGTTGAGAAGGTTATGGTTACTATTGATTATGATAGTAAAGCAACTGAAAAAGTTTATACTATTAATGGTGGCGTTGAAAAGGTATATACAGGTCCTTTTGAATTAACAAAGAGTGCTACTATTAAAGCTATTGCTAGAGCTAAGAGTGCTTATGGTGAATCTAGTCGAATGGTAAGTAACATTTTAAGTGATGAGTTAGCTAGTCCTGTATTTAGTATGTCTAAGATGGCTGGTGTAATTGGTGAGAAAGCTGTTGTCACTATTGAATATGATAGTAAATCTATTAAAAAATTATATAGTTTAGATGGTATTACTTTCAACACTTATACCGCTCCATTTATTGTTGATGAAAATGAGACTGTAGTTTATGCTATGTCACAAGATGCTGATAATAATAATGCTCAAAGTCAATATGTTGTTACAGGCTTAGTTCAATATGCTATTGTTCCATTAGATGGATATTCAATTTTAAGATTAAGTTATCCAAATGGTTCAATTAATCAAGAATATAAAACATCTGATGTTGGTATTTGGAAACCTTATTATGCGTCTAGAGGTATAGCTGTTATTGATTCTTTATATGCTGAACAAGCTATTACTTCTGGTGTTGTTAAGTTAAGAGATGAACGAGGTAATTTAATTGATTACAGTGATGATTATTATATTTCTGATAATTTATCAACTTTCTTAGCTGGTATATCAATGCGATGGGATGTTGAAACTAAACAACCATTACGTATTGTGGCTACACCGGATAATTCTATTACAACGGATACAACTTATGTTATTATCTTGCCTCCTGCAGGTACTGTTAGTACAGAATATACTGTTAATGATTATGGTTATTATCAAACTTATACTAATGCTTTAAGAGTTATTGAAAACAACACTACAATAACAGCGCGTGTTAAGTATAAAGATGGTACATATTCTGATACTGTTTCTTATAAAGTTACGAATATTTCACGTGAAGATGACGGTATTAGTAGTGAGAAAATATATACAGCTATTGATTTAAATGCTATAAGATACAATTTAAATGGCCATTATACATTGATGAATGATATTGATTTAGCTTCTAGTGATTATGCTTTATCGTTTAGTACTTTAGGATGTTTTAAGGGTACTTTTGAAGGTAATGGATATAAAATTAAAAACTTAGCTGTTTCTGACAAAGGTTTATTTACATGTTTGGAAGCTGGTTCTGTAGTTAAAAATTTAACTATTGAAAGAATGTTTATTAATAGTACTAATGGTGATAAAGTTGGTGGTTTAGCTGGATATATCAATGGCGAGAATGTAACTATTGATAATGTTAAAATAACTGGTTCATCAACAATAAGAGGTACGACTAATGTTGGTGGTTTAATAGGTTATAGTAATCATGCTGTTACATTGAATAATGTTGGTATATCATCTTCAGTAAAAGTAACTGGTACAAGTAATTATATTGGTGGCTTAATCGGATATGGTAATAATGTAAATATTACAAATAGTTATAGTAAAGCAACTGTAACTGGTAGTACAAGTGGTTATGGTAATGTTGGTGGCTTAGCAGGTCATATGACAGGAAGTATTACTAACAGTTATGCATCAGGTAATGTTATAGGATGCGATAGTGTTGGAGGTTTAGTTGGATATGCTTCAAATGTTATAACGATAACGGAAAGCTATGCATCTGGAAATATCACAGGGCGTAATACATTGGGTGGTTTAGTCGGATATCTAAACTCAGGAGCTACTATATCACGAAGTTATTCATCAGGTAATATCACAGGAAATGATACATTAGGCGGCATAATTGCATATGTAAATGGTAATGGTGTCAACATATCACAAGTTTATTCATCAGGTGATATAAGAGGAACTAATAATAACGGTGGAGGCTTAATAGGACGCACATATTATGGAGCCAATATTACTGATGCTTATGCATTGGGTAATGTAACTATGAGCAGGTATGCTGGAGGCTTAATCGGAAGTGGTGATAGAGGCTCAAATGTAACTAACGCTTACACAATTGGTAAGGTAACTGGAGCTTCTTATGTTGATCAAATATATGGAACTATGCCAGGTGGAACACATAAAAATATTTACTTTATTGCTGATACAAGTGGAAGATATTCATCAGGATATGCTACTAAGATAAATACTATTTATGAAGGTACATTATCTAATAGTTATGGTGGTTTTGATTTTGCCAATACATGGGCAGTAGAAGAAAATAATACAACACCATATCTACAAGGTATGATGATTGATAGTAAAAACTATATTGTTAATTCAATAACTATACCAAGAGATGGTTTTGGAACAATTGAAAGTCCATACATGATTTATACAGCAAAAGATTTGTATGATATACGAAATAGTTTATATGCACATTATAAATTAGCTAACGATATTGATTTAAGTACAAGTGATTATAAAGCAACATTCCCAACAATCAATGATTTCCATGGCTCACTAGATGGCGATGGACATACAATTAAAGGCTTAAAAGCAAGTTCAAATGGATTGTTTACAACGACTGTAGGTGTTACAATTAAAAACTTAGTATTAGATACGCCAGGAGTTATTTCAGCAGGATCAGATAATACGGGTATATTAATAGGTAATGCAACAGGAACAACTAAGATTGAAAATATAACTATAGTTGGAACTACAACAATAAGCGGAAACAATAATGTTGGAGGCTTAATTGGAAGAGCTGATACAATTACATTTGATAATATTAAGATACCTGAAACAGTTACTGTTAAAGGTTCGGCAAGTTACATCGGTGGTATCATAGGAACTGGCTCAAGTGTAACTATTAAGGATAGTTATAGCAAAGCTACAATATCTGGTAATACAAATAGTTCTGGTAATGTTGGCGGTCTAGCTGGTCATATGGTTGGAAGTATTACCAATAGTTATGCCTCTGGAAATGTTACAGGATTAGATAGTATTGGTGGTTTAGTCGGATATACTTCAAATGTTATAACGATAACGGAAAGTTATGCATCTGGAAATATCACAGGACGTAATACATTGGGTGGTTTAGTCGGATATCTAAACTCAGGAGCTACTATATCACGAAGTTATTCATCAGGTAATATCACAGGAAACGATACATTAGGCGGCATAATTGCATATGTAAATAGTAATGGTGTCAATATATCACAAGTTTATTCATCAGGAAATATCACAGGAACTAGTAATAACGGTGGAGGCTTAATAGGACGCACATATTATGGAGCCAATATTACTGATGCTTATGCATTGGGTAATGTAACTATGAGAGGGTATGTTGGAGGCTTAATCGGAAGTGGTGAAAGAGGCTCAAATGTAACCAATGCTTATACGATAGGCAAAGTAAGTGGTGCTTCTTATATTGATCAAACATATGGAACTATGAATGGTGGAACTCATAGAAATATTTACTTTGTTGCTGATACAAGTGGAAGGTATTCATCAGGATATGCTACAAAGATAAACACTATTTATGAAGGTACATTATCTAAGAGTTATGCTGGATATGATTTTGAATCTATATGGTCTTCTGATGATGGTGTAACTACACCATATCTACAAGGTATGATGGTAGATGATAAAAACTATATTGTTAACTCAATAACAGTGCCAAGAGAAGGACAAGGTACGGAAAATGATAGATATTTAATTTATAATGCTGAAGATTTATATAACATAAGATACAGTTTATATGGACATTATAAATTAATGAATGATATTGATTTGACGATAAGCCCTTATAAAAATTCATTTGCGACAATATTAGACTTCCATGGCTCACTAGATGGTGATAATCATACAATAAAAGGTTTAGTTGCTTCAACTAACGGATTATTTGCTTCTACAGTTGATACAACAATTAAAAATTTAATTCTTGATACACCACAAGTTAAAGGAACAAGTAATGATAATACAGGTCTTTTGATTGGTAATGCTCTTGGAACAACTAAGATTGAAAATATTACTATAGTAGGTAATGGATTTGTCAAAGGCGCAAGTAATGTTGGAGGCTTAATTGGACAGGCTAATATAATTACATTTGATAACATTAAAATTCCTGAGACGATGAGAGTAAATGGAACTATAAATTATATAGGTGGTATCATAGGATATGGAACAAACGTAACAATTAAAAATAGTTATAGTAAAGCACCAGTAACTGGTAATACAAGTAGTTATGGTAATGTTGGAGGTCTAGCTGGTCATATGGTTGGAAGTATTACCAATAGTTATGCTTCAGGAAATGTTACAGGATGTGATAGTGTTGGTGGTTTAGTTGGATATGCATCAAATGTTATAACGATAACAGAAAGTTATGCATCTGGAAATATAACAGGACGTAATACATTAGGTGGTTTAGTCGGATATCTAAATTCAGGAGCTACTATATCACGAAGTTATTCATCTGGAAATATCAAAGGAAACGATACATTAGGCGGCATAATTGCATATGTAAATGGTAATGGTGTCAACATATCACAAGTTTACTCATCTGGAAATATCACAGGAACTAGTAATAATGGTGGTGGCTTAATAGGACGCACATATTATGGGGCCAATATTACTGATGCTTATGCATTGGGTAATGTAACTATGAGCGGTTATGCTGGTGGTTTAATAGGAGGCAATAGTCGTCCTTCAAATGTAACTAACGCTTACACAATCGGTAAGGTAACTGGTGCTTCTTATGTTGATCAAATATATGGAACTATGCCAGGTGGAACACATAAAAATATTTATTTTATTGCTGAGACTTCTTCAAGAACATCAGCAGGCTATGCAACAAAGATTGACACATTAGAGGATGGTACTAAAGCCAATAGTTATGCAGGCTTTGACTTTAATACAGTTTGGGAAACTGAAGATGGCGTCACATTGCCACATCTTCAAGGATTAACGATAGATAGTAAAAACTATATATCAAATCTTAATCAATAATGAAAGGAGTATAGAATGAAATCATTAAAAATTATAATGGCTTTAATGGCTACACTTACTGTCACTGCTTGTGGCAGTAAGGAGCCAGTTAAACCTATTGAGGAAACTAAAGAATTATCTGATATTGAAAAACAAGTAAAAAATGATACTGATTTATCCCAAGATGGTATCGAATTATCAGATATCAAAATTAGCGAATATGGCGCTAGTAATCTAGTTACAGGTAAGGTTCAAAATACAACATCAAATGAACGAAATATTCGTCTATCATTGATGATGTATAATACGGAAACAAATAGAATGTTAGGTGCGGTTGAAATTGAAGTTAAGAATTTTCAACCTAACGAAACAAGAACATTTGAATTAAAAATAATGGGTGACTATACTACTGTTGATAGATACAGCATTAAAGTAACAGAATTGTAGGAGGAATTAAATGAAAAAAGTTTTAGTATTAATGTGTTTACTAACACTATTAACTGGTTGTGGTAAAGAATTAAAACCTAATAATCAACCTGAAAATAACACTATTACTAATGAAGAAGGCACAAAAATAAATAATAGTGCTGAATTCAATAAAACAAAAACATACAAAACATATGAAATATCAGATGCTAAGATTCAAACGACAAAAGAAGGAAGAACTACTTTTACAGCTAATGTTAAAAATACAAGTTCACAAGAAGTAGAAGGAGCTCTTGTAAATATTATTTTAGTTGATAGAAGTGGTAATAAAGTTTCTAATATAGCTACTTATATTCGTTCTTTACAAGCAGGTGAAGTTATGGCTTTAAATGCTGGTATTGATCAAGATCTATCAAATGCTTATAATTTCTATTTTGAAGAGTATAATAAGTAATTGACATAAACACTATTTTGTGATACTATTTATATAGACACGCAATAGTGTTTTTATTTTAGAAAAATTCATATAATTAAGAGGTGGAATATGAGTAAAGAAAAAAAAGAATCTTTTGTTACGGGTGTAAGAAAAGAAATGAAACATGTACGTTGGCCATTAAAAAAAGAAATGGTTAAATATTCAATCGCAACTTTATCTTTCATAGTATTTTTTGCATTATTTTTTGCATTAACTGACTTAGTAATAGCAGGAATTAAGACGTTGGTGGCATAATGGAAAAAGAATGGTATGTTGTTAACACCTATTCAGGTCATGAAAGTAAAGTTAAAGAAAAATTAGAAATGCGTGCATCTACTATGGGATTAGAAGATTATATCTTCAGAGTAGTAGTTCCAGAACAAAAAGAAGTAGAAATTAAAGATGGTAAAACAAAGGAAAGAATGAAAAAAATGTTTCCAGGTTATATTCTAGTTGAAATGATTATGACTGATGAAGCATGGTTTATCGTTCGTAATACTCCTGGTGTTACAGGATTTATAGGATCAAGTGGTAAAGGAGCTAAACCATTCCCACTTGCGCCAGCAGAAGTTGATAAAATTTTAGCTAGTATGGGTATGAGTAGATTAGATATTGCTAACGAACTTGCTGTTGGTGATAAAGTAAAAGTAATCGAAGGACCTTTTGCTAACATGTTTGGAACAATCACAAGTATTGATTTAGAAAAACAACAATTAGAGGTTGCTTTAGACTTATTTGGACAAGAAACTAACGTTGAATTAGGATTATCTCAAATAAGTAAAGCATAAAGTATTTACAAATACAAAAATTTATGTTATTATTATTTGGCTATGTATTTTTATATAGCAAGCAAGTGGGAGATTGATTTTAAGCGGATATCATTAAAACCACGACGCGAAAAAAATATATTAGGAGGTGTTTTTCGTGGCAAAGCAAGTCGTAAAGGAAATTAAATTACAAATTGAAGCAGGTAAAGCTACTCCAGCGCCACCAGTTGGTACTGTATTAGGTCCAGCAGGAATTAACTTGCAAGAATTTTGTACAAAATACAATGATGCTACAAGAGATAAGATGGGAGATGTATTACCAGTTGCAATTTCTATCTATGAAGATAGAACATTCGATTTCGTAATTAAAACTCCACCAGCTGCATTCTTAATTAAGAAAGCTGCTAAAGTTAAATCAGGTTCTGCAAAAGGTAAGAATGAAAAAGTAGGATCAATTACAAGAAAAGATTTAAGAGAAATCGCTGAAACTAAATTGCCAGATTTAAATGCTTATACTGTAGAAGAAGCTGAAAAGATTATCGAAGGTACAGCACTTAATATGGGAATTGAAATTACAGATTAACATAGGGTAACCTATGTGGAAGGAATAATCCGCTAGACCACATAAGGAGGTAAGAAAATGAAAAAAAGTAAGAAATATGTTGAAGCTGCTAAATTAGTAGAAAGAAACAAATTATATACTAAAGAAGAAGCAATCAGCTTAGTTAAGAAAACTAGTACAACTAAATTTGATGCAACAGTAGAACTTGCTATGTGTTTAAATTTAGATACTAAAAAAGCTGATCAACAATTACGTGGTACAATTTGTTTACCACATGGAACAGGTAAAACTAAAAAGATTTTAGTTATTGCTAAAGCTGCTAAAGCTGAAGAAGCTAAAGCTGCTGGAGCTGATTATGTTGGAGATAACGATATGTTAGAAAAAATCGAAAAAGAAAATTGGTTCGATTTCGATGTATTAATTGCTACTCCAGACATGATGCCAGCTTTAGGTAAATTAGGTAAGGTTTTAGGTCCAAAAGGATTAATGCCAAACCCAAAAACTGGAACAGTAACTATGGATGTTAAAAAAGCAGTTGAAGAAGTTAAACAAGGTAGAATTGAATACCGTACTGATTCATTTGGTAACGTTCATACAATTATTGGTAAAGCTAGTTTTACAGAACAACAATTAGTTGAAAATTTAAATGCTTTTGTTTCATTGATTTTAAAATCAAAACCAGCTACTGTTAAAGGAACATATGTTAAAAATATGAGTGTTTCTACAACAATGGGTCCTGGTATTAAAATCGATACAAATTCATTTGACAAATAATATATAATGTGTTAAAATTGTTTTATTGACATGAAGTACCGTAGACAGTAGGAGCTATAAAGCTTAATAATTATCCTACCGAGGACTTAGAAAATAAGTTTTCTAATGCTCTTACGGTTTGTAAGAGCATTTTTAACGGTATTATAAATGAATGGAGGTGTAGTATGGCAAATCAAAACATTATTGCTAAGAAAAAAGAAGTAGTTGAAGAAATTACTAACAGAGTTAAAGAAGCTGCTTCTACAGTTTTATTCGAATACCAAGGTTTAACAGTTACTGAAACAATGGAATTGAGAAGAAAATTAAGAGAATCTGGTTCTGATTACAAAGTATATAAAAACACTTTAGTAAAAAGAGCAATGGATAGCTTAAATATTGATATGGGTGATGAATTAAATGGACCTAAAGCAGTTGCTTTTGGTACTGACGCAATCGCTCCAATTAAAGTTTTAGGAAAGTTCGCTAAAGAACATCCAGCTTTAGTTGTTAAAATCGGATACGTAGACGGAAATGTTGCTGATGAAAAAACATTAGCTCAATTAGCTACAATCCCATCAAGAGACGAATTATTAACTATGTTCGCTGCAGGATTATTAGAACAAGTTAAGAATGTCGCTATATGCTTAGACTTACATAGTCAAAAATTAAATTAATTATAAGGAGGAATATAAAATGGCAAAATTAAGTACAAAAGAAATTATTGATTCAATTAGCGAAATGACAATCTTAGAAGTTAAAGATTTAGTAGATGCAATGAAGGAGGCATTTGGTGTTGATCCATCTGCAGTAGCTGTTGCTGCTGCTCCAGCTGCTGCTGCAGTTGAAGAAGGACCAAGTTCAGTTAATGTAGTATTAGCTTCAGCTGGTGCTAACAAATTAGCTGTAATTAAATTAATCAAAGATGCTACAGGTTTAGGTTTAGGTGAATCTAAAGCTATCGCTGATAACGGTGGAGTTATCAAAGAAAACGTTGCTACTGATGAAGCTAATGAATTAAAAGCTAAGTTTGAAGAAGCTGGCGCTACAATCGAATTAAAATAATTGTAAAAATTAAATTTTAGGCCTATACATTTTTATGTATGGGCTTTCGGTGTTATATAAAGAAGAGGGAGATTATGAGTTATTATTTTACAAATGATGAAAACTTAAAAAGTGAAGTTCGAACAAATAAAGTAATAATTAATGGTCTTCCTTTTACTTTTTATACAGATAATGGTGTATTTTCAAAGAAGGGTTTAGATTTTGGTACAAGAAGTCTTTTAGAAGTTGTAGATATTAAACCTGGTAAAGTATTAGATTTAGGGTGTGGATATGGTCCTATTGGTATATATTTAGCTAAGAAATTTAATATTGTACCAGATTTAGTAGATATCAATAAAAGAAGTCTTAATCTGGCTTTAAAGAACGCTTCCTTAAACAAAGTAGAAGTAAATGTTATTGAAAGTGATGGCTTTGCTAATATATCATGTATGTATGATTATATCGTAACAAATCCGCCAATAAGAGTTGGTAAAGAAAAGTTATATAGTTTATTATCTGATGCTATTAAACACTTGAATAATAATGGTTCATTGTGGTTGGTTGTAAGTAAAGATCAAGGTGCAAAAACATTAATGAAAGATTTTAATAAAATGGGTAAAGTTACTTTAATAAACAAAAATAAAGGTTTTTATATAATTAAGATAGAAAAGTAACTAAATCAATTGACATATTGATATAAATTTGATAAAATTATAAATTGGTAACATGTCTTATTGTGGCATGTAATTATAGTATATATATGGGGTGAAAAAGTGGCATATACAATCAAAAAAAGTGGCGATTATCGCGAAAGAAGAAGTTATGCAAAAACTAAAAATGCAATTGAATTAAACAATTTATTGGAAATTCAAAAGAAATCATATGATTGGTTTATGACAGAAGGCATCAAAGAAGTATTTGATGATATTTTTCCTGTTGAAAGCTTTACAGGTAATTTATCATTAGAATTTGGTGACTATTCATTTGATAAACCAAGATATTCAATCAAAGAATGTAAGGAAAGATACGCAACTTATGCTGCACCTTTAAAAGTTCAAACGAGATTATTTAATGGTGAAACAGGTGAAGTTAAGGAACAAGAAATTTTCTTAGGTGATATGCCTATTATGACAGAAACTGGAACATTCGTAATTAATGGAGCTGAACGTGTTATCGTTTCACAATTAGTTAGATCTCCAAGCTGTTATTATGGACAAGAAGTTGATAAGAAAAACGGAAGAGTTACTATTACTTCACAAATTATACCAACTCGTGGTACATGGTTAGAGTATGAAATAGATTCAAGAGATGTTATCTATGTTCGTATTGATAGAACTAGAAAAGTACCTATCACAACATTATTAAGAGCTATAGGACTTAATAGTGATGAAGATATTTATGATTTATTTGGTGAAGAAGAATTATTAGTTAAAACAATTGAAAAAGATACTAATAAAAATACCGATGAATCATTAATTGACATTCATAGCAAGTTGAGACCAGGTGAACCAAGTACATTAGATTCAGCTAAGAACCAATTGATAACTAGATTTTTCGACGCATTTAGATATGATCTAGCTAAAGTTGGTAGATATAAATTCAATAAAAAATTAAATGTTGCTGATAGATTACTAGGTTGTAAATTAGCTGAAGATATTAAAATTGGTAATGAAGTTTATGCTGAAAAAGACTCTATTGTAGACAAAGAAGGTTTAGAAAGAATTAAAGAAGCTTTAGCGCAAGGATTTGGTGTTAAAGAAGTATTAATTAACGAAGAATTAGATAGCTACAATAAAGTACAAGTAGTTAAAGTATACAGTAATGTAGATAGTAATAAAGTAGTTAACGTTATTGGTAATGATCAAACAATTGAAGAAAAGAGATTAACTATTTCTGATATTTATGCATCAGTATCATATTACTTAAATTTATTTGATAAAATTGGTTCATATGATGAAATTGACCACTTATCAAATAGACGTGTAAGACAAGTTGGCGAATTATTACAAAATCAATTCAGAATTGGTATTTCAAGAATTGAAAGAGTAATTAGAGATAGAATGAGTACACAAGAATTAGCTGAGGTCACTCCAAAGAGTTTAATTAATATTAGACCTTTAACAGCGGCTATTAAAGAGTTCTTTGGTTCATCTCAATTATCACAATTCATGGATCAAACAAACCCAATTGCTGAGTTGGCAAATAAAAGACGTCTATCTAGTTTAGGACCTGGTGGTTTATCAAGAGATAGAGCAGGTATGGATGTACGTGATGTTAACCCATCACACTATGGTAGATTATGTCCAATCGAATCTCCAGAAGGACCAAACATTGGACTTATTACAGCTTTAGCAAGTTATGCTAAAGTAAATGATTATGGTTTCTTAATGACTCCATATCGTAAAGTTGTTAATGGTGAATTAACTGATGAAGTTGTTTACTTAACAGCTGATGAAGAATTAGATCATTATATTTCTCAAGCTGCTGTTAATTTAAAAGATAATAAATTTGCAGATGAGAAAGTTCCTGTTCGTTATAGAGGCGATAGTATTATCGTTGAATCTACAAAAGTAGATTATATGGACGTTTCACCACAACAAGTTATCTCTATTACAACACAATGTATTCCATTCTTGGAACATGATGATGGTAAAAGAGCTCTTATGGGTGCTAACATGCAACGTCAAGCTATCCCACTAATTAAAACAGAAGCTCCTTTAGTTGGTACAGGTATTGAAGATGTAGCTGCTAAAGATTCAGGTGTTGTTGTTATAGCAAACGCTGATGGTGTAGTTGATTATGTAGATGCTAATAAAATTATTGTTAAAACAAAAGGTAATGCTGATACATATTACTTAAATGGTTTTGAAAGAAGTAATGCTGGTACATGTTATCATCAAGTTCCTATCGTAAGAACTGGTGATACAGTTAAGAAAGGCCAAATTATTGCTGATGGACCTTCTACTAATAAAGGTGAAATGGCTTTAGGTAGAAACGTTACTGTAGCCTTCATGAACTTTAATGGATACAACTACGAGGATGCTGTTATCTTAAATGAAAGATTAGTATCTGATGATGTATATACATCTATTCATATTGAAGATTATCAAATTGAATGTCGTGATACTAAATTAGGACCTGAAGAGTTTACAAGAGATATTCCAAATATCGGTGAAGATGCTCGTAAAAACTTGGATGAAAATGGTATCGTTAGAATTGGTACAGAAGTTAAAGATGATGACATTTTAGTAGGTAAAGTTACACCAAAAGGTATGGCTGAACTTACATCAGAAGAAAAATTATTACATGCTATTTTTGGTGAAAAGACTAGGGAAGTAAGAGATACTTCATTAAGAGTACCTCATGGTGTTGAAGGTATTGTACATGATGTTAAAATCTATACAAAAGAAGATTCTGATGAACTTCCTGCAGGTGTTTCTAAGATAGTAAGAGTTTATATAGCTCAAAAACGTAAGATTCAAGTCGGAGATAAAATGTCTGGTCGTCATGGTAACAAAGGTGTTATTTCACTTATTTTACCTCAAGAAGATATGCCATATATGGCTGATGGTCGTCCTGTTGATATTTTACTTAACCCACTTGGTGTACCATCTCGTATGAATATTGGACAGATTTTGGAAATGCATTTAGGTGCAGCTGCTAAAAAATTAAATATTCATGTTGTAACTCCAGCTTTCGATGGTGCTACAAGAGATGAAATTATCGATGCTTTAAAAGAAGCAGGATTATCTGAAGATGGTAAGATGGTTCTATATGATGGTAGAACTGGTGAACCATTTGATAATAGAATTTCTGTTGGTGTTATGTATATGATTAAACTTCACCACATGGTTGATGATAAATTGCATGCACGTTCAACAGGTCCATACTCTTTAGTTACACAACAACCTTTGGGTGGTAAAGCTCAATTTGGTGGTCAAAGATTTGGAGAAATGGAAGTTTGGGCATTATATGCTTATGGTGCTGCTCATGTATTACAAGAAATGATGACTATTAAGTCAGATGATGTTGTAGGACGTGTTAAGGTTTATGAATCTTTAGTTAAAGGTTTACCACTTCCAGAATCTGGTGTACCAGAAAGCTTTAGAGTATTAATTAAAGAATTCCAAGCTTTAGGACTTGATATTAGTGTTCTAAATGAAGAAGGTAAATTCTTAGATATGAAAGAAGTAGAATCTATGGAAGAAGATGGACTTACTGAAACACAAGAAATTG
>JAEEGK010011210.1_pt1 | contig 20525 bp, 10 predicted proteins | sample 8958771 | NCBI WGS metagenome assembly JAEEGK01 (sample SAMN16246547, study PRJNA631951) | gut metagenome | biome: gut microbiome; feature: rumen; material: SC-attached | host: Bos | place: Iran: Karaj | collected 2018-10
CTCCTCTTCTTCTTCATTTTCTCCATTTTCCTCATTTTCTTTATCATCTTCAATTTCTTCATTTTCTTCATCATCATCAGAAAACAATTTATCAATATCAATTTCAGTTTTATTATCAAAATTAATTTGTTTTTCAATTTTATTAATATAAGGTTTAATAACATCAGAAACAATTCTTTTTTTTAATTCATTAATTTTTTTTTTTTCTTCTTCATTTTCTTCTTCGTCTTCTTCTTCTTCTTTTTCATCTTCTAATTCTTCTAAATCTTCTTCTTCTCCATTCTTAAAAGCTTTAACTAATTCATTTTTAATTTCTTCATTGAGAGCTTTTCTAAAAAGATTATATAATTTTTCACTTTCATTATTATTTAAATCTTTTTTTGAAGTTGTATTTATTTTATTATCTTTATTTTCATTTATTTCATTTTTATTAACATTTTTTTTTATATCACTCTCATATTTTTTATTCTCATTTTTTTTAATTGAAGAAATAATATTTTTAATTTCTTCTTTTTTATTATCATTATTTTTTATTTCAGGTTTTTTTTCAGAAATATTTTTTATTTCATATTCTTCTTTTTTATTTGGAGTAATATTTTTTATGTTATATTCAATTTTTTTAGTCGGAGAAATATTTTTTGAATCATATTGATATTTTTTAGTTGGAGTAATATTTTTAATTTGTTTTACTTTTTTAACATTTTTATTTTTTTTATCATTATCATCAATAATTTCTTCTATTTCTTCTATTTCTTCAATTTCTTCATATTCATAATCATCATCATTATCTTTTTTCTTATTTAAATCATAGGATTTCATTATTTCATTTGTATTAATTTTATTTTTAATTTTTCTCATTTCTTTTTCAAAACTATCATCTTCACTTTCAGAATCTTTATAAAAATTTTCTTTTTCTTCTTCACTTTCTTCAAAAAAACCTTCATTTAAATCTTCTTTATCATCTTCTTCAATTGATTCTTCGTTTTTTTCAACAGTTTTTTCATAAGTTTCAAGAGAATTAAAAAGTTTAATAATTTTAAAATTATTATTATCATTTTTTTTTTCTTCTTTTTTTTCTTCAATTTCTTCTTTTTCTTCTTCTTTTTCTTCAACTTCTTCTTTTTCTTCTTCTTTTTCTTCTTTTTTAGGTCTATCATCACAATTTTCAATATGACCTTCATATACCTTTGCTTTTATAATATGATTTGGGTTATACGGACATCTTAAAAAATATTTTCCAATCATATTTTTATTTACACATGTTTTTACATGAAGAGCTAAATTTGAAATTTTTGTTCCACAAAGTAAAGGACAAAAAAATCTTGAAGACATTTTTTTTCTTTATTGAAAATGAAAAATGATTTATTTATATAGTAAAAATAAATAGAAGTGTGTTAAAAAAATATAAAAAAATTAAATCAAATATTTTATTATTTTTTCAATACATATACTATAATTAAATGATAAAAGAAAATTTCACTATATGAAATTAAAAAAATAAAAATTATAAAGATTTCATATATACATCAGATATATTATCTTCACTTTTATTTTCTGGTTCTTCATTTTTTAAATTTGATTTTGCAAAAGCACTTCTTTTTGGAATTTTTTTTTTATTTTTATCTTCAAAAACAAAAACTTTAACAAATCCTTTAAAAGAAACACTTCTTTTTTTTCCTCTTTTAAAATTAGGTAAATTAAGATTTCCTTCTGTTTCTGATTCATCTTCATTAAAGTTTATTAAAGGTTCTTCTTTACTTTCTTCTTTTTTTCTTGATGGAAATTTACTTATTGAATTACTTTTTTGATGTTTATAATCTTCTTCAGTTAGTTTATTATGTTTTAATATTCCTTTATAATTTAAATCTTTTAATGAATTATTTTTAATCATCACAGATTCTTCTTTATTATCATTTTCATAAAAATGATTTTTACTTTTTATAAATATATTATGTAATTTAACTTTATTTTGTTCTTCCTGTTCTTCTCTTTCAATTTGAAATCTACTTTTAAATACACTTATTATACTTTTTCTATTTCCTTGATTATCTTTTGGAAATAATAATCCTTTTTTTAATTTTGATTGATGTTGAAATTTATCTATATTTGAAGCAGTATTATATCTTTTATGCTGTCTTACAAATAAAGTGTTTTTATTTTCATTTTCATTATCATCAACTTCTTCTTCTTCAAATATTATATTTCCTCCTTTCTCATCTTCTTCTTTTTCGTCTTCTTCTGCTTTTTCATTTTTCTTTTTAAATCTATCTGGACATCTATCAACGTGTAATTGAAAAACTTTTTTTCCAAAAATATGTTCTGGATTATATGGACATTGGAAATATTTATCTCCTAATAAATCCTTGTTTTTACAAATATTTTTTATATGTTCTAATAAATTATTGGTTCTTTGACCACAAAGCAAAGGGCAAAAAGGATTTATAGACATATTTGAAGATTAAATATATTTTATAAAAAATAAATATAATCAAAATAATTAATAATAATCGCTTCATATTTCTCATTTTTAAGCATAAAAAAAATAAAAAATCCAAAAGACGTTTAAATATAATGATTTAATAAAAAATATAAAAATAAAAAGATATATAAAATAAATGTCGAATTCGATAGGAATAGACTTAGGTACAACTTATAGTTGTGTAGGAGTATTTCGAGGAAAAATTGAAATAATCCCAAATGAATTAGGAATTCGAACAACTCCTTCTGTAGTGGCTTTCACTCCTCAAGAGCGTTTAGTAGGTGATGCAGCAAAAACTAATATAACAAAGAATGTAGAAAACACAATCTATGACGCAAAAAGATTAATAGGTCGTAGATTTGATGATCCAATAGTTCAAAGAGATAAAAAGTTATGGCCATTCAAATTAGAAAAAGAACCTAATAGTGATAGACCACAATATGTAATCCAATATAAAGGAGAAACAAAGAGATATTTCCCAGAACAAATTTCAGCTATGATACTTGAAAAATTAAAAAAAAATGCTGAGGATTTTTTAGGAAATCCTGTTGAAAAAGCTATAATAACTGTTCCTGCTTATTTTAATGATAGTCAAAGACAAGCAACAAAAGATGCTGGAAAAATTGCAGGATTGAAAGTTCAAAGAGTTATGAATGAACCAACTGCTGCTGCTATTGCTTATGGATTGGAAACTAACTGTAAAGGACCAAAAAATATTTTAGTTTTTGATTTTGGAGGTGGAACTTTAGATATTTCTATTTTAAAAATAGAAAATTCTAAATATAAAGTTCTTGCTGTTAGTGGAGATACTCATTTAGGTGGAGAAGATATTGATAATATTATTACTAATTTTTTAATTAAAGAATTTGAAGAGAAAACTGGTGTTAATGTTAGTAATAATAAAAAAGCTTTAAGAAGATTGAAAGTTGTTGCTGAAAAAGCTAAAAGAGAACTTTCATTTTCAATAGAAGCACAAATTGATATTGATTCTTTAGCAGAAGGAGAAGATTTAAATATGAGTATTTCTAGAATAGATTTTGAAAATTTATGTGAAGATATATTTAATAAATTAGAAAAACCATTAGATGATGCTATTGAAGATTCTAAATTAACGAGATATGATATTGAAGAACTTGTTCTTATTGGAGGTTCTTCTCGTATTCCTAAAGTTGCTGAAATATTAATTGATTATTTCCATAAAGATATATTAAGTAGAACAATTTCACCAGATGAAGCCATTGCTTATGGAGCTGCAGTAACAGCTTCATTAATGAATGATATTAATGATAATGAAGACGATGAAATTTTTGTTTCAAATAATCCAAATTATAATAGTGATATTTTAAATAATAATGGAAATAACAGTAATAACAAACATAAAGAAGATAAAGAAGATAATGATGATAAAGATGATAAAGATGATAAAGAAGATAAAAATGAAGGAGTTTCAAAAATAGAGTTTATAGATGCAACACCACTTTCACTTGGAATAGAGACTCTTGGTGGAAATATGCAAGTAATAATTCCAAGAAATACAAGTATACCATGTAAGAGATCAAAAACTTTTTCAACAGCAAGAGATAATCAAACATCATTTATGGTAGAAGTATTTGAAGGTGAGAGAAAATTAACAAAAGATAATCATAAATTAGGTCAAATAAGAATAACAGGATTAGAAAAGAAACCAAAAGGTCAAATTATAATTAAAATTATATTTATTATTGATAAAAATGGAATATTAAATGTTCAAGTTCAAACTGATGATATGGATAATGGTAATTTAGTTATTAAAAATGATAAAGGAAGATTAAGTAAAGAAGAAATAGAAAGATTAATATTAGAAGCTGAATCTTTGAAAAAAGATGATTTGATTAGAAGTAAAGAAATTGAAGCAAGAGTTAAATTAGAACAATTTTCTTTAAATATTAAACAAGAAATTTTAAGTGGAAAATTGAAAAATAATTTAGGAGAAGTGAATAAAAAAGTATTATTGGATAAAATTGAAGCAATTTCTCATTGGTTGAAAGCTAATAAAATACTGAATGAAAAAGAAATTGAAGAAAAATATAATGATTTGGAAACAGCATATAAAAATGCTCAAAAAACCCCATATTAAGTTTTTTAATTTATTCTTTTTTGTTTTTGAATAAAAATTTAATTAAAATATTTTTGCAAAATTAATAAAAATTGAAAATTTAATTAATTTAAGACAATTAAGAAATTTTTCCCATACATTTTTTAAAAATTTAAAAAATTTTCCAATTCATTAAATAATTAAATTAAAATAAATAAATCAAATGGAAAATAATATTGATAAGATTAAAAAAAATAACTTCATCAAACAAGAATGAAAAAAGATTATCAACCAATGATTCCAAATTGTCTTCAAGAAATAAAAAAAAATTCCAAAATTTATTTAAACTCATTTAAACATTAAGTAAATTTTTACAATAGAGAATAATAAAAAAGAACCAATAAAAAAGAAATAGCAAAATAATAAAGAAATAAATTAATTAAACTATTAAAACAAATTATAAAATAAATTGACAAAAAATTAAAATATTATAAAATGAATTTTGACATTAATATTTTTAAAAATATTAATTTCTATAGTACGATTATTTTTTATTATTTTGTTGCATTCGATTTTGAATTTGTTGATTAACTTCTAATTTCCCTTTTCTATATTTTGGATTAAATTTAGAATTATTTTGATACCAAGTAGCTCTTAATTGTTTCCATTCTTTTTCTATTGTTTCGTAACAAAAAAATGATAATACTTCCATTATTTTTGGTCTTCCTATATTTTTAGAATCATTATTTTGTTCATCTAATACATTATCTGTTATTTTTTTAACATCAATTTGTTGTTTGCCCAATTCTAAGTCTTTTAAAACTTCTTCTCTATTTAATTTTTTATTTTTTGCTTTTCTAATATTTTCATAACTTTTTATATCATTTACTTTTTTTTTTTGGTTTAAATTATTTTTTGCAGATTCTGATTTTGGAATTTCTTTCATTTGATAATAATCATATTGAGAAACATTTTTTTCTGAAATTTCATTTACTTGATCACATAATTTTTTCATTTGTTCCATTATAGCATCACTAAATTTTCTTTTCATATAATAATTTTCAAAAAAAGGATTATTATAAATAAAATGAATATTTTCATTATTTTGATTATTTCTCTTTTCAATACTACCAAAAGAATATTTTATTAATTTATATTTTTTTTCTATTTCTTTTGAATTGGTTAAAGTTTTAATTTTTCCTGAGAAAAAATCTTTCAATTGATAATTATAATTAAATCTAGAAGTTGTAGTTATATGAATTGGAGATTCAATATTAATTGGAATATTTCTAAAAGTTTTAGAAACTAAAGAATTAAAATTACTTGCTAACATATCTACATTTATTTCTTCTAATATTTTTTCAATTATAAATTCTATATCTTCATTATCTAAATTTATATTTTTTGTAAAAGAAAACGAATTACAAATATCATTTAATATAAACTCATTTTTTCCATATAATGATATTCCCCAAATTAAAACTAATTTTTGTAAAGGAGTTAATTTTGAATAAATATCATTTTGTTCTGAATCTGGTGATTTTTTTTTCTTTGTTTGAGATTTTAAAGCAATAATATCTTTTTCAATTAATTTTTTATTTCTACTAGAATTATCATTAAAGTAAACAGAAGGAAAAGTTTTAAAGTAAACATTTTCGAAATTTAATTTTATTGAATTTAAATCTATTTTTTCATTTTGAATTTTTTTATAATCATAAGAAGGTAATTGTTCAAATTTATCTGTATTATGAATTTCTCCTAAGAAATCTAGAATTTCTTCTGATGAATAATCATCATTAATATTAAATATTATTGTAGATATATTATTTCCTATTAATTCATCAGTTATTTCTTCAAGATTTTTATTTTCTATATTTTTAATATCCGCTCTTCTTTTTTCTATACTATTTGAAATAATATTATTGGAATTAAAGTTTTTAATATTATTATTTGGATTTATCATATTCAAATCTTGATTATTTTCAATATTTAGTTTTTTATTTAGATTTTCATTCATATTATTTTTGTGTTTAGAATTTTTATTATTAATTGTAGTATCAATTGATTGGTAAATTTCTCCAGTAATTTCATCAAGTAAACTTGTAATTTTTTTATGTAAATTTTTAAAATCTAAACGAGAATCTTGACCAAAACCAGGAGAAGAATTTGTAATTGCAGAACCTAAAGTAGTTTGTAATTGAAGAGCATATTCACTTAAAGAAAAACTTTTAGTTTCATTTTTTAATTCTTGTCTTTTTTTCTCATCATTATCAATTCTTTTTATATTTTCTTCTTGATTTTTAATTATATTTCCAATCTCATTTAAAATTCTTAAAAATTTTTCAATTTTTTGTGACTTTGCTTCCTTTAATTTATTTTCTAATTCATTTATGCATATTTTCCACTTTGCAATTTCATTAATAATATATTCATTATCTTTTTTACAAATAAATATTAATTGACCTTTATTTTTATTGTCATTACTAAGAGAAATTGAAGAAGTATTTTTTGTGTCTTTTAAAGAAGAATTTAGATTAAGACATTTAACATATAATGAATCTAATTTTTTATTTTCTTCTTTTGTTTTTACTTCTTGAGCACAATATCTAGAAAAAATAAAACAACTTGCTTTTTTCCATTTTCTTTCTTCATAAAAATCCAATGCCATATATTTACTTTGAACTAATTAATGAAAAATATTTATAAATTTTATTTTACGAAGAATAATGTCCCAAGGAGTCAAATGCCTTATTGAAGCACTCATTGGAATTTTTTGAATATCAAAATTTTTTGAAAGTTCCTTTTTTTTCAGTATTAATTTGTATTTTAATATTTTTAATGTTGCTGGATTTTCACTATTTGATTAAATAATTTATTATTGTTATATTTTACATTAAATCTTTATTTTGCCTTCTGTATTTGTCTTCCATTTATTTATATTAATTAATTTAATAAAAAAAATTCACTATTTATACTCATTTTCATTAATATAAAAATTTATATTAACTCTTTAAATTTTTTATTATTTCAAAAAATTATAATTTTTATAATTTTATAATTCAATAATATATATATTATATTTCACTCTGAAATCACATCATTTACAACAAGTTATTATTAATATGTTCAATGTATTAAGAATTTACTTTTGTAAAATTCCTTTAATATATGTAATTCTTCTTTCTTTTTTCCCTTTAAAAATTCCCTCACCATCCATTTTATCATCATGAAAAGGTCCTTCCCAAGTATTTCCAGATTTAAAATAAAAAATACCAAAACCTTCTTTTTTATTATTTTCAAAATCACCTTCATATTTATCTCCATTTTTATAATAAAAAATACCTTTTCCATTTTTAACTCCATCAACAAAATTTCCCTTATATTTCATATGTTCTAAACTAATATCATATATTATACCTTGTCCATTTTCTTTATTATCAACAAAATATCCAATATAAACAGTATCTTGAAAAATAAAAGCTCCTCTTCCTTCTTTAATACCATTTTTATTAATTTGACCTACATATTTTCCATTTTCACCTTCTACACAAATCCAAGATAAATTTCTTTCATTTTCAACAGGATTTAATTTTAATATTTTATTAATTAAACCTTGTTCAGCAAGTGCAATTTGATTGAAAGTATTTTCATTCATATCAATTTGCTCAAAATATAAAATTTCTTTTGCCTTTTCTAATGGCATTGTTACATAATCATAATAAGAATTAATATCTAATACATTTTCTCTAGATACATTTTCATTAATATATTTAAATATGTTAATATTATCTTCTTTTGGAAAATATTTATTTACATAAAAACCTTTTGATTTTTGACATATTGTAGAATTTTGTTTGGAATCAATTTCCATGGTTAATATACAATTAATTTGTCCTGGGTGAATAAACCAAGTAAAAGTATTAGTTTTATTAAAAGGAGATAAAACAAATTGGTTTTTCATATCTTTAGTATATTGAATATATTTCATAATTTTTTTAGTATGATTATATATTATTCTATGTCCAATTCCGCTTTTTCTATAAGAAGAAATAAAAGATTGAAAACGTTCTTCAGGATTAAATTTCCTTGATGAAACAACTCCTTGGATAACCATTTGTTTTAAAAAAGGAAATCCTTCTAAATTATCATCCATTCTTCTTTTTAAAACTTTGAATTGAGCTTTACAATCAAATTTAACATAATAATATTCTTCTTCTTTCAAAGTAGAATGAAATAAATCATGATAAGTGTAAATAACATAATATCCAGGATCCAAATTTCTAGATAAAGTAACATCTTCATATGAATTATTTACTCCTTGAAAATCAGACATCATTTGATTTGAACTTTCATTAGGATTATATTTCATTAAAATTAAAAGAGAAGGAATAATTGTACCATTCAATTCTCTATTAAATCTCCACATTTTTCTAATAACTGAAACACTAAAGAAAGCTTTTTCTTCAATATATATATTAAAAACTTGTCCTTTGAAAATATCTTCTCCTTTAATTTTAAAAGATTTACTATAACTATTATGTTGAATAAAGCAAATATCAGTAACAATAAAGAATTTAAAATAATCATCAAAACTCATATAAAAAGTACCATCATTATTATTATTATAATCAACTTGTTTAATTTCTTCATTTGTCCATAAAGGGCTTTTTTTCCCCCAATCACCATTCCATTCTCCAAATCCCCATGTATTTCTTAATTTAACAAGTTTAACTTTTTTATCTTGACTATTAATTTCATAAGCACCAATTAAAGTATAAGCATGAGAATTAATTAATCCTTTAAATTCGACATTTTTTTTTGAAGAACAAGATAAAATACAATTATTATTATTTGCATAAGTTATAGCATCCCATAATATCTCACTATTTGTTTTTCTATGATTGAAACTTTGACTGGGAAATCCAGTAAAAGTTTCTAAAACTTGATGCATCCAACCTTTTATTATATTTGAATATCCTCCATTAATTTTAGCCCAAGCTTTTTCTAATAAACAAACCCATAATTCATTATTATTTCCTCTTGCATATATTTCTTTTCCAGTTCTAATATCAATAGGTAAGTAATCATCTATAATTACTATTTGAAATTTACCATCTATAAATAATATTATTTCAAAATAACCTTCTGAATTAATTTCTTTTGTTTTAAACATTTGATATATTAAATTAGGATATTCTGTTAATGCTGCTGTACTTGCTAAAAAATAACAATCTCCTAATGTTCCTTGTTTTATATCTTCCATTTCAATTTTGTTTTCAAATAAAAGATATTTTTGGTTTTTAAATATATCTGAACATCTCTTCCATATTGTATTTATTGTATCTATTTTTTTTGAACGAATTGGTCCTTCTTTTATATCTATATATTCTCCATTTGGTTTTTTACTAATTAAAGAATTTATTGTTGGAGGAAATAATGGATCAGTAAAAGGAATGTTTGGTAAAGGAGGAGTTTGGTTTTTCCAATACTTAAGAGATTTAAGCTCCATTTTTTATTTATTTTTGAATTATATAAGGAAATTATTATCTTTTTATTTATTGTTTAGTTAAAATATATAAAGAAAAGTTTGTTTTTATTGGATGAACTTTATTCTTTTATATTTTTTTCAGTAATTTCATGGTGAAATTAAATTGATTTTGTATTATTCATGTGAATGAATAAATTATATATATTTTAAATATTTAAAAAAAATAAAAAAAAACATTAAAAAAATTAATCTAACCCTAAAAATAATTAAAAAATCCCATCTATATAAGTTACAAAAATAAAAAACAAACAAATAAAAAAACTTTTAAAATGGCAGATCAAGAAGAACAAAAACAAGAAGAAGTAAAAGAAGAGACCAAACCAGAAGGAGGAGATGATCAAATTGAACCAGTTCAATCTCAGATTCAAGGAGAAGAAGCAGCTAAGCCAGAAGGTGAGGAGAATCAAGAAGGAGGAGAAGGTAATGGAGGTCAAGAAGGAGGAGAAGGTGAAGGAGAAGAAGGGAAAGAAGGTAATGAAGGTGAGAACCCTCAAGATGGTGAAGGTGGAGAAGAGGAAGTCGTAGAAGAAGAAGAAGATATCGATCCTGCTCTTGCAGAAGACTTAAAACGAGTTGGTAAGAAATTTACTAAAGCTTCTGTTGAAGATATTCAAAAAGAAATTCAAGATATTACTAAAAAAATAGAACATGAAAAAATTAATTTGAGAATTGTCACTGAGCGTTATGATAAGAAATATAGAACATATTGTGAATTACAAGGAAAACCAGTTGCTCAATCTAAAGAAGAAAAGGAAAAAGAAAAAATTGAAAGAGCCAAAGAAAAAAAAGAACATCATGTTTATGATCCTATTAAAAGAAAGAAAGGTAAAGACAAAGAACTTGCTGAAGAACAAGAAAAAACAAGAAAAGAAATGGCTAAAAATCAACTTCATTTAGAAATATTAACAAATGATATAAATGGTATTATTTTAGGTAATGAAGATTTAAAACAGCAAATTCAAAATTTAAGAAAGCAAAAAAACATTGCAATAGCTCAAAGAGAAGCAATAAAGCAATCAAATCAACAAAAACAAGAAGAATTAGATGAAATCAATAAAAAGAATGAGAAATCAAAAGGAAAAATAAAAACAGCAGAATTAAAAAAGAGTGTTGATACTGGAAAAGCACAACAAAAACAATTTGAAGAAAATAGAGATGAATTAGAAGAAGAATATCATAAATTAATAGAAGAATTTATAAAAAGAGAAAGAGAAGAAAAAAAAGAACAAGCTAAAAAAAGACAAATGTTATCAATGGTTTCTGATACAAAAGCACTATTTAAAGGAGCAAATGCAAAAGAATTAGAAAGACAAATAAAATTACTTGCAGCAGAAGAAATTTCAGATAGAACTCCAATTATTGAAGAAGTTGTAAATAAATGGAAATATATAAATAAATTTAAAAAATATATGATTGAAAAATATTCAAAAAATGCAGAAATGATTAAAGAAGCTTTTAATAGAATGATGGAATATACTGGTGTTGATTCTATTGAAGATCTTCCTATTGTTTTCCATAAAACTGAAGAACAAATGAGTAATATTGAAATGTATATTACTTCTTTAGAAAATGATGTCACTGAATTAGAAGATAAGAAAAAAGTTGTCCAAGAAAAAATTGATTTCTTAGCTGAAAAGAAAAAAGGAAATATTGAAGATAAAGATAAATTTAATGAAGAGAAAAAAGCTAATATTGAAGAATTAGAAAATGCTATTAAAATATTAGAAGAAGATATTGCTCATAAAAGAGAAATATTTAAAAGAATTCAACCTGCTACAGATGAGTATTTAACTAAATTAAATGGTACTTATTTATCAGAATATGTTAATAATAAAACTAATATTGATCCTAATTTACCTTATAATGAAACAAGTGTTAATAAATTTATTTCTAATGTTGAAGATTATTATAAATTAATTCAAATGTTTGATAATGCAGTTAATGCTAAAGAAGTTCCTGAACAAGATGAACTTGAAAAACTAAGAAATGAAATGAGAGAAAAATTAGAGAAGTTTGAAAAACCAAAAATATTAAATAAAAACCTTACTTCTTCAATGAAAATTGATCTTAAAAATGGAATTGATTTTGATGAAATTATTAAAAGAAGTTCTGAAATGGTTTTAAATCAAATTAATCCTTCTCAAAGTATGCAATATACTATGACTGCTCCAAATAATCAAACTACTTCTTTAAATAACACTTTGAATAAAACTACTAAAACACAAGGTCAAGCACAAAAAACTCCAGAAGCAGCTTAAATAAAATTAAATATTGACTAAATATAAATAATATATTAAAAATTTATTTTAAAAGTATATTTTTAATAATAATATTAATCATCAAAAGAAAATTTAAAATATATTAATCAAAAAATTAATTTATATTGTTTTCATGAGTTTAAAATTTAGAGTTGGAAATATAATTTATGGAAAAATTCAAGGATATCCTTGGTGGCCTGCAATAGTAAAAATAATATAATTATTTTATAGATTATTGATGTTAATAAAAATTCTAATAAACCTTACACTATAAATTTTATAGGTGATGATTCTCATGCTATGGTTTCTAAAAATAATGTTCTTGATTTCATAAGTAATCAAGATAAATTTTGTAAAACTAAAAATAAAAAATTAAAGAGTTCTATAATTAAAGCAAAAAATATGCTTAATCAAAATAATTCTGAGAATAAAACTTCATGTGGAAATAATTCTATTGAACAATTAGATTTATGTAATAATGAATGTCAATTTGAAATTTTTATTGATGATATTGATAATAATAATAATATTAAAAAAAAAAATGATTTTATTGGAAAAAAACAAAATAGAAAAATTAATGAAAAAGAAATTATTTTTAAAATCCAAAAATATTTCATTTTTGTTTTAAAATTAATTAATGAAAATAATATTGAAGGTATTAAAAATGAAGAAAAAAGTATCAAAAAAATATTAGAATTATTGTCAGAATATAAAATTGATGATATTAATTATTTTATTAAGGAAAGTGATATATGTAAAATAATAATTTATTTTAAATATACTAATAAATGTTTTAATAAAGAAATTCAAAAAAATATAGAAAAATTTTATCAGAAAATCAAAGATTTATATATTGAAATAATGTTATCAAAAGATAAAATTTAAAATATAATTGTAAAGTTATAAATAGATAAAAGAAAAACATTAACAATCATTTAATAAAAAATTTTTGATTAATCTTTAATAAAAAAATTTTATAAAATATTTTTGCAATTAAAAAATTTATATAGTATTATAATTGAATTATTAAATATTTAAAAGAATTTAATCTATGTCTTTAACATCAAAATTCAAATATTTAGATGATATTAAAATAGTAAATGAAATAAATAACAATGACACAAAATCATCAAATATAAAGGTTGAACAAATGAAATTTGACAGATAATAATCATAAAATTCTCTTTATAATTTAAAACAAGAAATACTAAGAAAAAATAAAATATGAAAAACACAAAAATAAAAATAATCATCATTTTTTTGATGAAGAATATTCATAGTTTCATTTTCTTTAAATGTAACTATCAATTATATAAAAATAATTATATATTTTAATTATATTTTTTTGCTAAATTTTCAGTTCAAAATAAAGTTTCAAAAGATTATAAACTCATAATTAATTAATTTAAATATTTTATTTAACTTTTGGGTCAAGAAAGTAAAGAAAAACTTTCTTAATTTTTTCTTTTAATTGACAAAATTTAATGTTAGTAAAAATTAAAAAAGATACATGAAAAATAAATGAGCATATTTAAAACCTTTATCCTAAAAACAAATTATAAATAACTAAATGATTTTTTTCATTCAAATTTCTTTTTGTTGGTTTTACAGTAAACTAAAAAATATCAAGAAACCAAAATTCTAATTATTTTCATCTGTTTCTTTGACAATATAGAGATATTAACACAATAATAATAAAAGCATGATTATATTTCTATTAATCTTGAATAAAAATAAAACTTATATTTCTCGTTTTTTAATGAATGGAGAAAAGAAAATAATGAAATCAATATGAATAACTTGATTTAAATAAATTATATGATTCTTTATTTAAGGATAACAATTATTATTAAAAGTATCTACAAGTAATAATGATAAGAAAATAGTATAATTAATAAAAAATAATCTTTTTTAAAATTTGAAAAAAGTTATAAACTTATAATATCAATTGCTCAAAATAAGATTTAAATGAAATATAATATTTTAAACATAAAAAATCTATATAATAAAAATCAATTATTTTTATTTCAATTCCATTATAAATAATATATAAACTTTAATATTATCTAATTATTTACATCACAAAATAATAATTATTATTATTTTATTTTTTTAAATCAACCCCTACATAATTATTTACTTGTGCAGTTTTAATAGAAGACAAACCACATTGTTTTGAAAATGTTTTGGAATTAATTGAATAATCATTAAATTTATCTTTTATTTCATAATTTTCAAATAATTTTTCAGAACATTTTTTCTTAAAACAACAAATAAATATTACAATGGTAGTAGATAAAAGAATTATAGCAACACAAATTGAAATTATAATAAATAGGATTTTAATTTTTTTTTTAATTTTAGTATTATCAAAAGTAGTATGATAAATTGATATAACAAACAAAGTTAAAATTATCATCATTATAATGATCAAACAAATAACTAAAAAATTAAATCTTTTAGAGGCTTGTTTATCAAATTTTTTATCTTTAAAATATCGAATATAATATTTATATTTGCATATTTCACATCTTGATAATTCAGGTCTTATTTTTGATTTAATTAACCATTTTTTTAAACATATTTGGTGAACATATTTTATTGAGCCTTCACATAAGCAAGGTGCAATTAATGGGTTCATTTTATCTCCTTTTTCAAAACAAATTCTACAAGTTTTATTTATTGTAAATAAATCATTTACTTTTGAATTATTAAATAGTTTCAATTGAGATGAAGTATTTCTTTGAAGTTCTTTATCATTTGAAATTTGGAAAAAATTTTGAATTTTACTACCAACATCATTTTTGTCTTTTGAATTAATAATATTATTTTCTTTTCCTGACAAAGATGAAGTTCTTGTTTTTCCTCTTTGATATTTATACATAATTATTTATTAAAATATAAAGTATTCTATTAATAATATATATATATATATTATATTTTTTATATAAAAACAAATTAAATATTAATTTCTTCTTCTTCAATTTCTTCGTCTTTAAATTGACTATCTAATGCAGTAATCCTTTCTTTAATTAAAATATTGATTTGATAATATTTTTTAAATGTTTTTCCATTTTCTTCTTTTGTAAATCTCATTAATTTATTTATATCATATAAATAAATATGTTCGTTGGAAAAAACAACAGTTAGCATTTTTAATTTTTCATTTCTAGTAATTGAAATATATTTAATTTTAATATCTAAATCATTTTCATCTTTTTTTTCTGGAAGTTCAAGATTAACAGAGATATATTCATCCTCTTTAAAGGGAATATATTTTTTATCTTTTATTTCAATATCATATAACTTTACTTCTCCATCAATAAAAAATATTATTAATTTACTTTTAATGACAAAAGCGTTATTAATCTTTTTTTTAAAATCTAATTTCTGAATAAAACATTCTTCTTTTTTAACAGTACTCTTAGTTATTTCAATAATATATATATGTAGATCAAAAACTGCCAATACAAATTTACTTAAATGAAATAATTGAACTTTATTGCAAATAAAATCCATTTCAAATTTTCCTAATTTCAATCCGTTCATTAAATTAAATATAATAATATTCTTATCTCTTCCACAAGAAACTAGAAAACCACCTTTATTATGAACATCAAAACTATTAATAGAGCTTTTATGACCTTTTAAATTAATAACATTAGAAAAGTCACTCATTCTCCATAAAGGAATAGTTTTTTCATCTCCTGCAGCGATTAACCAATTTTTTACCATTTTTATATCATTTATTGAACCTGAATATGTCACTAGATCACCATTTGATTCTTTTTTATAAATATCATACATATGAATTATTTCATCTGTTCCTGAAACAAATAAATTATCTTCATTGTGATATATTGTTCTTATTGCATTTTTTGATGATAATATAGAAAATTGTTCTATTTTTTCTTTTTCTTTTGGAAGGAGTCCTATTACATATAATCTTCCTTCATATGTTCCTAGAAAAATATATAATATTGTTTTCAGTTGAATTTCATCTTTTTTAAACTTTTTATTTTTCAATTGTTTTTTATCCATTTTAAAATTGATAAATGATAATTTTTAAAGTCAATTAAAAATATAATAATTTTATTAATTATTAATTCCAGTATTTTTAATAAATTAATAATCAAATCATTAATTAGAATAGAAAAAGCAAATATAACTTCTTAAATAACATATCAAGAATATATGGAAGTAAAGTACCTATATATCCAAATAAATATATTAAAACAGTTAAAATGGATTTATTTTATTCAACTATAAAATATAAGTTTAATCAATAATCTAAGAAATGGAACAATTGTTTTATCTTCTTAAAATAAACTCAAAAATTTTAATATAAAAATCTTAAAATGTAGTGAAATTTGATAAGAGAAAGAAAGTTTCATTAAAAGAAACATTTGAAACAGACACAAGAGAAAAAAAATATTTAAATTGTGAAATAAAATTTCTTAAATTTTATAAAATAAATTAAAAAGTAAAACAATGATTTCATAAATTTCAAGATAATTTTATTAAAGAAATGAAAAGAATGTAAAATTTATCATCATATATAAAACTAATAGAAATTAAAAAAAAGAAATAAAATAAAACCTTTATGATTTTGGTTTGAGTGAAAAATTTAAATGTAGAGATTTAGAAGGTGAAAATAATTATTAATTAATATCTTTTTTAGTTAACTTAAGTTTATATGGAAGAATCTCCTATTAATAAAAATTCATATATTTCATTTTTTTTGTGAAGTAAGATTTTATATATTGATGTTTTAAAAGAAATATCTTAGAAATGATATTCAATATAATAAATATTAAAGGCTATTTATTTTAAATAAAATAAAAATAATTAAAAGAAAATATATATATAAAATTATGAATATTTCAAATTTTTTGCATTATCAAATATTCATCATTAATAATCATTGGCCTTAATTATTTTGATTCAATTATTTTTTTTAATAATATTTATAAATAGATTATGAAATAAAAAAAATAATAAATTATATAAATTTTAAATGATTTCAATATTATTGCTTTTCCTTTTCATTCTTGTAGAATCTAAAAATTTCTGAAAATAAAAATGACAAAAATTAATTTAATTGAATCAATATATTTTGATTGAAAAAAATCTATTTTTTGGGCTCATAAAACTTTCCAAAAAAAGAATAATATTCTTCAACTTGTCTTGGAATTTCTTTTAAAACTTCTTCATTTAATTCTTTAAAATTATTATTAGAATAAAAACATTTTTTAAATTTTTCATATTCAACAAATTGAACTAAATCTCTTTTGGTAACATTTCCATCAAAATCTTTTAAATGTTCTTTATCTCCATCTAAAGTAACCATATTAGAAAAATCTGCATCTCCAATTCCAATAATAATAACACTTAAAGGTAAAGATGCACATTCAACTAATAATTTAGTTGTTTCTTTCATATCATTAATTATACCATCTGTTAATATCATTAATATTTCATAATGATTTTCATATGGATTCTCTTCTAAATTTTTTTTTATTTCATCCATTATTTTTGTAATAACTGGAGCGAAAAAAGTAGGTCCTGATAATTTAACATCTTTTAAAGAATTTTTATATACTTTTAACACATTATCTATTAAATAAATATCTGGGGATTCTTCAAAGTTTATATTAAAACAATGAGATACTTTATTTTGACCTTTTGGAATTCCTCCAAATCCATAAACTGGAAATATTTGATCTCTATCATAATATCCTACGATAGTACCACATGAATAAATTGCTTTCTCATAATCATTTGGTTGATCACCTAAAAAATAATGTAATGAAATTGGATTGTTTGGATCTTCATTTGAAGCAGTGTAATCTATTGCTATGTCTAAATTTATAGTCGTTCCTCCTTTTATATAATCTATAAAAGTTTTTTTTAATGATTGAATATAATATATTGTAACATAACCAATTTGTTTTGGGCTATTTATAGCATCATATAATTGTGTTCTACTATTTTTGTTTACATTTTCTAAAGTAAATTGGGTACATCCTTTAAAAATTGTATCATTTGAATCATATAATTCCATTAACAAAAAATCTTTTTCTGAATCACATAATAATTGAGTGTCTATTGTAAATTGAAGTAATGTTCCATTTTGTAGAAAAAATTCATTACTTTTATAACAAGCTCTCCATTTATTTAAATTAGTTTTTCTTTTTAATAGTATAAAATATTCACCTGAATTTATATCATTTAATTCAAATTTTAGTTTAAAATTGGAAATTTGATTTTCTAATAGATTTTTTTCTTTTTTCTTTAATTCTAATTGAATATTTCCATAATAAATATCATCAACTTCAATTTTCTTTGATAAAATAGCATTTACACTTCCCATAATAGTTCCAACAGTAATATCCTTTTCGATGAGTTCATTATTGTCTTCTAAAATATTTAGTCTGAGAATTTGTTCTTTTTCAAAATAATAATTAAAAGAAAAAGTTGTTCCAAAATCAATATTATCTTCTGAAATTTCTTCAGTTTGTCCTAAATAATCATATTGTTTTATTTTTTTATTATTACAAATCCAAACTTTAATGGAATAATTTGATATTTTTTTAATATCATTCATACTTAAAAATAATTCAACTTCTTGAATTAAATTTTCACTATCATCACCCTTTCCATTATTACCACTATCCATTTTGATATTAAATATTTTTTCTCTTTTCGGATATTTAGCACCTCGTACTTTTGAATCTTCAATTAATTTTCCTCTATCTGTATAAGGAACAGAAGTTAAAGTGTTTACTCTTCTATCTTTTTGATTTGATTGAGTTTGACAAATAATATCATCATTTCTTTTAAAGGTTTGTTTTGAAGACGTTGCATTAAATTGTTTCTCATTTAGAGTTGAAGTGAAATGTGAATTATTATCTGTTTTATCACTCTTTTGTTTACTTTTTTTTTCACAATACAAGCAGCCCATTTTATTTGATAAATTTATATTTTTTTATTCGACATTAAAAAAGGATTTTTTTATTTATTTGTTTTTTGTTATTTTAATAAACTTCAATAATATCAAAAGATTTTTTATAAATATTTTATATATATATTATAATCAAAACATACAATATAAATAAAGAAAATGATACAAACTCACATAATTTAAAATAATATTAAAAAAGAAATGTTAATATTCATGTTTTACAAACTTTTTATGATATGAACATATTACAAAAGAAGAAAATTTGTAAGTTCAATTTATTATAAAAATTATAAATGGTTTGAATCAAATGGTATTCATTTTTTATAAAAAATAAAACCATTGTTAATTAATGTAGAGACCTAAATTAAATGAAATATTTTTTAGATAATTAGAAATCTTTCTCTTGATGTTAAAGGAATTTTCCTTATTTAAAAATTTATTGCAAAAAATATTAAATATATGATTATTAATATTATTTCTGAGAATTGTATTAAAATTCATAAAGTCCTTTTGGAAATTATTCTGTGCAATTTATTTTAGAAAATTGGGGAATTAATCGATGTTAATATTATTGTAGGTAATATTTGTATTTTATAAATCAAAAAAAATATTCTTCCAATATCTCCAAAAAAATAATTAAATATTTTGATAAAAAAAAATATAACTTTTTTGATTAATGAATTATTTTGTACTTATAAAGTTCTAAGTATATTAAAAAATAAATATAAGATATGGCGACTGATAACTATTTTCTAAATGTGGCAAAATGTGGGAAAAATATGGAAAATATTTTAATATAATAAATAATAAATTAATTTAATAAAAATATAAAATAATAAATAATATAAAATAATAAATAAGAGAATTATATAAAAATATTTATAAAAAATAAAATATATATTTATATATATAAAAATGAATTCCAAAAAGGAGAAAAAAATGGATAATATAAAGAAACAAAAAGAATTAGAAAAACAGGTGAAATCAAAAGATATATAAGAAGAACAAATAGAAGAAGACAATGAAAGAATTAAATTGTTAGAAGAGGTTCTAGATAATTGTTCATTAGGCAGTTCTAAAGAAGACAATGAAGAAGAAAATCAATTAGAAATAATTGAAGAAGATGATACAAAACAAATTCTTCATAATGAGAAAAAGTTAGAAATAAACTAATCTAATAATTTATTTATATTGAAAAAACA
>JAEEGK010011214.1_pt1 | contig 20519 bp, 8 predicted proteins | sample 8958771 | NCBI WGS metagenome assembly JAEEGK01 (sample SAMN16246547, study PRJNA631951) | gut metagenome | biome: gut microbiome; feature: rumen; material: SC-attached | host: Bos | place: Iran: Karaj | collected 2018-10
GAATTCTACGAGAAGAACTTTGTTCCGTTGGAGATAGACAAGCGTCCGCTGCTGAGCGAACCTGCCGAGATTGGCTACGAGCGTGAACCGGAACTCAACGTGCCTTCCAGCGAGGAAGAACCGTCTTCGGATGAGGAAGAAGGCTATCGTCCCGATGAGCCCGAAAATACGAACGTGGTTGACGAAGGAACGTTTGTGGAACCCGATAACACCCAGCCCGAGAATACGAACGTGGTTGATGAAGGAACGTTTGTTGAGCCCGAGAACGCACAGCCCGAGAATACGAACGTGGTTGACGAAGGAACGTTTGTTGAGCCAGAAAACGCCCAGCCCGAGAATACGAACGTGGTTGACGAAGGAACATTTGTTGAGCCCGAAAACGCCCAGCCCGAGAATACAAACATGGTTGACGAGGGAACATTTGTGGAGCCCGATAACGCTCAGTCCGAGAATACGAACGTCGTTGATGAAGGTACCATCGTCGAGCCCGAAAACGTACAGCCTGAGAATACAAACGTTGTTGATGAAGGAACCTTCGTGGTTGACGAAGGCAATGGCGGTACCGAAACGACCGAAGACGATGGAACGAATATTGTTGTTGACGATGATGCAGAAAATAACAATGCTGGCAACAACGACGATGTGTTCATCTTCGACGACGACGAGAATGGCAACACAAACACCGAAGACAGTGATGTCATCATTACTGACGACTCCGATGAAAAAGAAGATGCCACCGAGTTGGAAGATGAATACTTCGAACTCGATGGCTTCTAATGGTTAACCCTTCAAAAGGCTCGCTATACCTTGATTACAGTTGGTAGGTGAACATGGTGAAAGAGTAGGGAGCTAACTGGTACGTCTTCTTTCTCTCTGCCTTGATGGTTTCGGTCTTCGGAGCAATGGGTTGAGTTTCGTAGTTGTTTTCCTGTTCAGGCTGGCCGCTCAACGTTGTCTTCGTAGCCACTTTTTTCATTCCACGGAAACGCGAGAGGTTCACGTCAGCTGTAATAACCCTGCTGGTCGTGTTGCAAATCTTCACGAAGAGCTGGCGCGTCTTTACGTTCAGTACCACTGACTGGTCGATTCCGTCAGCGTTGTCCCTTACGTTAGGCTCTAGCTTTACGCAATCACCATAGTAGTACTGTCCGCTGCTCTGGCCGAACATCTGCTGGACATAGTAGCTGCAGGTGGGGTAGGCGCGCTCGTTATCGAAGTAAATGAGATCGGGATTCCAGTTGGTGGCACCCTTGCGCGCAAAGAGCGGTGCATAGCTGGTCATGCAGACAATGGCGCCATTGCGCTCGACGTGCAGCAGATAGAGTGCTTCGGCCAAGGCATCGATGAGTTTCTTGTCCTTTGCGGCATATTCGCCCAGATATACTTTCGTCTTCCTGTCACGCGGATACTTGTCGTACTGCTTGCTGGTCAGGAAGTAGTGATTGGGCTCATAGTAGTGTTCGTCGATGATGGGCATGCCCAGTTCTTCAGCCAGTTTCCAACCATTCTCCAAGTCGGGGTTGCCCGGGTGTGAGCCTGGACCTGCTGTGCCTACGATAACGATTTCGGGATGGGCCTCGGTCACCTTCTTGTAAATATAGCGGAAACGCTCGGCAAACTCTGGTGAGATGCGCTCCTCGTTGCCCAGACCAAGATATTTCAGCCCGAAGGGTTTCGGGTGACCGGCATCGGCACGCATCTTTGCCCATTTCGATGTGGCAGGATCGCCATTTGCCCACTCAATGAGGTCAAGGGCATCCTGTACCCATTCGTCCATTTCCGACATGGGCACCACTTCCTGAGCCTGATCGCGCATGCCCCAACCGCCATTGGTTCCCTGACAGCTCACACCGCATGGCAGGATGGGCAGCGGCTCCATACCGAGGTCCTCGCAGAACTGGAAGTACTCATAGTAGCCCAGTCCCATCGACTGGTGGTAGCCCCACGTGTTCTTCAGTCCGCGGCGCTGCTCCTTCGGGCCGATGGTGGTCTTCCAGCGGTAGGTGTCCCAGAATCCGTCGCCGCCACCGTGAACCACGCAGCCGCCGGGGAAGCGCATGAACTTCGGCTGCAGGTCGGCCAGTGCCTGGGCCAGGTCCTTGCGCAGTCCGTGACCCTTATAAGTATCCTCGGGCATCAGCGAGAACTGGTCGACGTCGAGGTCGCCGACGGTCAGCACGAGTATCTGGAGGTTGGCGTTCTTGCAGTCCTCAGTGGGCGTGAGCACGGCCTCGTACTTCTGCCAAGAGGTGCTGCTCACGTCGAAGGTGGTCTCTGCCAGCGCCTTCGGCTCAGCGCCCCAGCCCTGTCCGGGCTTGGCCAGCACCACGCGCACCTGCTTGGCGCCGCCGATGTTGCGCATGAAGACCGAGAAGTCGTACTTCGCATTGGCCTTCACCGAGATGCCGTCGAAACCGTCGTTCTGCAGACCGAAGCCCTTCCAGCCCTTATAGTCGTGGAACTCCCTGGTGCGCTCGGTGTGCAGGCGCATGTAGGTGGGGTTGTTGGCGTTCAGCGGGTTGTCCATCCTTACCTGCATCGTACCCAGCGAGTGGCCGGGTCGCACCTGTCGCCACGCCGTGCCGGGTCCCCAGCCGTCGCGTTCTCCGGGGTTGTACTCAAACGAGCCGTTCTGCAGCAGTTCGGCGTAGAGACCGCCGTCGGCACTGCTCGAGATGTCCTCGAAGAAGATACCGATAAGTTCGTCACTGATGGCCTTGCCGCCCTTCGGGGCCGACATGGGCTTCTGGGCGTTCAGGCCCAGGGTGGCTGCCGCAAGCAGGGCAGCGAGCATTGTACGTCTATTCATTTTGTTTCTTTTTGGTTAGATTTTGTGCAAAGTTACGAAAAAATTCCCGATTTCAGTTGCCATTTGTCAATTATTTCCTATCTTTGCACTGTTTTTTAAAACTTTTGAGATGAAAAGAGTCTTATTATCAGCATTCGTGGCTGTCTGCACGCTCCAGTTGGCGGCACAGCCCCAGGGAGGATTCGGCGGCTTTGGAGGTTTCCAACAGCAGGCCAAGTTAGAAACTTCGCAAGAGTGGAAGGACGTCAACTACGCCGGCGACGACAAGGCGTTCCACACCTGCGACATCTACCTGCCCAAGCAGGAGAAGGCCAGCTATCCCGTGGTCATCCATATCTACGGCAGCGCCTGGTTCTCGAACAGCGGCAAGAGTCAAGCCGACCTCGGCACCATCGTCAGCGCCCTGCTCAAGGCTGGCTACGCCGTCGTATGCCCCAACCACCGCTCCAGCATGGACGCCAAGTGGCCGGCTCAGATTCACGACATCCGTGCCGTCATCCGCTTCGTGCGCGGCGAGGCAGCAAAGTATAAGTTCGACACGTCGTTCATCGCCACCAGCGGCTTCTCCTCCGGCGGCCATCTCTCCTCGGTTGCTGCCACCACCAGCGGCGTGAAGCAGACTAAGGTGGGCACCGTCGACATCGACCTCGAGGGCAACGTCGGCAACTACCTCAGCCAGCCCTCCACCGTCAATGCCGCCTGCGACTGGTCGGGACCCGTCGACCTGACGGCCATGGACTGCGGCGAAGGCATGAAGATGGGCGAGAACAGCCCCGAGGACGTGCTCCTCAACTCGAAGCTCTCGAAGGAGCCCGACAAGTACAAGAGCCTGAGTGCCACCTACTACGTCAACAAGAACAACCCGCCCATCATCATCTTCCACGGGGAGAAGGACAACGTCGTGCCCTGCTGTCAGGGTAAGATGTTCTTCGAGAAGCTGCAGGATGCCGGCGTCAAGACCGAGGCCACATTCGTGCCCGAGGGTGGTCACGGCATGGGCATGTACTCCGAAGAAAATCTCCAGAAGATGGTCCGCTTCCTCAACGCCGCCCGGTCCGGTGGCTCGTCTGCCGGCGAGCAAAAGCAGAAAGTCGTCGAGGACGGCGGCACAGGCCCCTCGAAGGCCATCATGAAGGAGGAGGCCTCGCTGCCTGCCCACACCGTCTTCGTGCCGCAGGACCTCTCGAAGTTTGGCAAGAAGAACCCGCTGCCCGTCCTCGTCTGGGGCAACGGTGCCTGCACCAACTCACCCTGGGAGCACTACAAGTTCCTCAACGAGATTGCCTCCTACGGCTTCATCGTCCTCGCTACTGGCTACATCCCCATGGAGGAGCAGCCCTTCCGCGGCCCGATGTCGACCACCCAGCAGCAGATAGAGTCCATCGACTGGGCCTTCGCCCAGAACGCCGACCCCAAGTCACCTTATTATAATAAGATCGACGTGAAGAACATCTGCGTGGCCGGCATGTCGTGCGGCGGACTGCAGACACTCTTCAACTGCGCCGACCCGCGCATCACGCTGCTGATGATCTGCAACAGCGGACTCTTCAACCAGCAGAATGCCAATCAGGCCGTCGGCGGTATGCCCATGCCCCCGAAGGAGAAGCTCAACGAGATTCACACCCCCATCATGTATCTGCTCGGCGGCGAGACCGACATTGCCTACGGCAACGGTATGGACGACTTCCGTCGCATCAGCCATGTGCCCGCCTGCGCTGCCAACTTCCCCGTCGGTCATGGCGGCACCTATCGTGAGCCTCACGGCGGCGAGTTCACCGTCGTAGCCCTCGCCTGGCTCCAGTGGCAGCTGAAGGGCGACAAGAAGGCCGCCAAGATGTTCGTCGGCAACGACTGCGACCTCTCGAAGCGCAAGGACTGGACCATCGAGAAGAACGCCAAGTTCAGCACACTGAAGTAACGCCGCAAAAGTTAAATTCCTATAATTCCTCGTACTGTCGTGCAAGATTTCCGCATTTCTCAGTTATATAGTTAGAGCGTAACAACAATCACATATAATGATGAAACAAGCAAAAGAAATCATCCTTACCCTGCTGGCCGTGTGTCTGTTCATGGCCTGTAGCAGCGACGAAGAGTCCGATGCCTATCAGTACGAGGAAAGTCCTGTCTCGCTCGATGGCACATGGCATCTGGCCGGGGCTTACTTCTCATTCGACGGCGTCAGCGAATTAAAAGTTCAGCCTGGTGACGTCACCGTCAGTTTCAATCCCGACCATACCATGCAGGTGGTCAACAAGTCTGAGACCAGTCAGATGAAGCAATTCTATGCCTCTGGCCTCTATTCCTACGAGGTCATCAGTTCCCAAACCAGCCCATCTGACGGCACCGTGTTTACCCTCATCAGTATCGAAGGCCAAAAGTGCACTTACTGGTTCAGGGACGGGCTGCTCACCCTCGATTTTGGAATGGCATACGATGCCCCGGGCTATTACTTCAAGAAACTGAAAAAGTAAAATGTTAATTGTAAATTGTAAGAATCGCCGCTTTCCCCTGTATTTATCGGGGATAGCGGCGATTCTTACATATTACAAATTACATTTTACTCTTTTCGTCGGCGATAGTAGCAAAAGGATAAATTATATATATTATTATAATAATATATATAATTTAAGATTCTTTCCTTCCAACTTGAAAAACCAAAAATGTAAATTGTAAATTGTAAATTTCTCCGTGACGCGCCGCCTCGCGCGCACCAAGAGCCACCTCTTTATGACGAGGCGGCACCTGGCGAACGCGGTGAACTGACGACGACGGGCGGCCTGCCGCCGCGGAGCTACAGGGCCTTCAGGAACTCGACCTCGACGATGCGGAGTTCGCTTTTGGTGTTGCCGCCGTCCTTGGCCTTGAAGAGGTCGAGCTCGCCGGCGGCGGGCTCTGCCACCTCGACGATGCCGCCGAAGGCGTCCTTGTCCTTGCCGGCACCACGCAGGCGGATGCTGATCTCGTCGGTCTTGATGCGTCGGGTGGGGGTGATGTGTATGTAGCCGAGGCTGCGCTCGGTCTCGCCGCTCCAGATGAGCTGCCGGCCGGCGAAGATCTCGAGCGGGTAGCTGCGCAGGCGCCAGCCGGTGAGCTTCATGCAGATGTCGTCGACGACGGTTTTCTCTGCCAGCCGATAGGTGATCCAGGCTGTGGAGAGGCGGCCGTCGTTCTTCCATTCCGACAGTTCGTTGTCGTCGTAGCTGCGGTTGGCGTTAGCGGGGTCGTAGCCGGCGGTGGCCGAGACTATGTTGACGCCTCGCCGACTGTCACGGTAGGAACTGCCGGCGGGGGTCTCGCCGCGCTGCAGGCGGCCCTTTAGGGTGAGCTGCGGCATTAACTTTTCACTTTTCACTTCCTCACTCTTCACTTCCATATACGCTGGCTTGACGCCGTCGGCATAGGCTGAGAGGCTTATGGGGCCGGGGGTCGGCGTGGTGCGGACGAGCACGCGGCCCACGCCGCACTCCACGGGCAGCGACATGGCGCCGACGTAGTTGTCGGAGACGTTCTTCGTGGCGGCAGCGTCGAGCAGGCCTGCCGGACGGTTGTCGTCGGGGCGCTGCAGGTCGTGGTTGTTGCGGGCAGCGATGCCGCCTATCCAGCGGCCCTCGCCCCAGAGGCTGAAGTGAACCATGCGGTTGTCGAGCGGACAGCGGCGCCCCTGCTTGTCGACGACCTCTACCTCGACGAGCACCATGTCGGCGCCGTCGGCCTTCGTGCCCTCGGGGTTACTGATGGCAGTCAGTTTCAGCTCGTGAGGCTCGCCGGCGGTCTGGATTTGGTGTTGGGTGATGGGTGTTGGGTGTTGGGTGATGGGTGATGGGTGTTGGTAGCCTACGGCTTCGAGGGTGCCGGGCTCGTAGTGGACGTCGTCGAAGGTGAAGAGGTAGCGATAGCTCTGACGGCCACGGCCCAGCGAGCGGCCGTTAAGGAAGAGCTCGACGGAATCGGCGGTGGAGACGACGTAGACGGGCTTGACGGTCGACGGCGGGTAGTTCCAATGGCCGATGATATACGTCTGCGGCGTCTCAGGCTCCACCCATCCGTTCCACATGACCTGATGGGCAAAGAAGGCGTCCTTGGGAATGCGCATGGCATCGGTGACGCCGCTGGTGCGGTAGTTCGACTCGCCGCGATGGTGGGTGTTGGTGTCGCTGAACACGATCTTCACACCGCCCGACGAGACGCGGGTGCCGGTGCCGGGACGCTCGCGCCAGTAGTCGTACCAGCGGCGCACCATCTCAATGGCAAACTGATCCATGTTGTGGTTGTACTCGCGAGCAGGATTGCCGCGATAGAGCGGACCGTCGCCCTCGCGGTGGTAGGGGTAGCTCCACTCGTCCCAGTACTTGCGCAGGCCCTCGTCGCGGCAGTACTCCATGGCCCACATGGGGTGCTTCCGGGACTTGTTGATATAGAGCATCTCGCCGCCGTACTCCGCCTCGTCGATGTCGAGCATCTCGCGACTGCCGATGGCGCGGCCGCCGTGGGGGTCGTACTTGTCGCGAATGGCCTTCATCTCGAGCATGTGCTCGCGGCTGATGCTCTCGTTGCCGCACTCATAGAAGAGGATGGAGGGGTTGTTGCGGTTGTAGATGATGGCATCGCGCATCAGGGCGGTGCGCTGCTGCCAGCGGGCACCCTCAACGTCCTTCTCGGCATCGCCGGCGGGCATGGCCTGGGGCAGTCCGACACGGTCGCACGACTCGACGTCCTGCTTCCACGGCGTGACGTGCATCCAGCGCACCATATTGCCGCCCGACTCCACCATGAGGCCGTTGCTGTAGTCGCTGAGCCAGGCGGGCACGGAGATTCCCACGCCGGGCCACTCGTTGCTGGTGCGCTGGGCGTAGCCGTGGACCATCATGCAGCGGTCGTTGAGCCATATCTTGCCCTCGCCGAAGCGCGTCTTGCGGAAGCCGGTGCGGGTGATGACGAGGTCAGCCCCCTCCATCCTCCCCCCACTGGGGGAGGCTTTCAGCGAGGTATTGACGGTGTAGAGGTAGCCGTAGCCCCACGACCAGAAGTGGAGGCCGCCTACCTGCTGACGCGCGCTGACGGTGCGCGTCTCGCCGGGCTGCATGGTGACGGGGGCGCTCTGGAACCGGGCCACCTCGCGGCCGTCGGCATCAATCACCTGGACGTGATAGGTGAAGCTGTGGGCACGGGTGTCGTCGTTCCTGACCTGGCTCTCGGCATGGATGACGGCCTTGTGGTTTTGGACGTCGATGTCGGTGGCGTAGATGTAGGTGCCCGTCGTGCCGAGGTTCGAGTAGAGGGGCAGCGTCTGGTAGAGCTTGTCGGTGATGTGGAGCCACACGTTCTTGGGCAGACCGCCGTAGTTAGCGTTGAAGTTGCGGTCGTTCCACTGGTAGCGGCTGTTGAGCGTGCGGTCGCGGTACTGCCAGGAGTTGTCGCAGCGCACGGCCAGCACATTCTCACCTTCTGTAATATAAGGTGTGAGGTCGAAGCCGAAGGCCATGACGCCATTGTCGGAGAATCCCACGTGATGGCCGTTGAGGTAGACGTCGGCTCCCTGACGGGCGCCCTCGAACTCGATGAAGTATTTAGCCCCCTCCTGACCTCCCCCCGAAGGGGAGGCTTTGAATACTTTGCGGTACCAGACGACGGTGTCGGTCAGGTCGGCGATGTCCTTGCGGAAGGCCTCGTCGCCGTTGAAGGCGTAGGGGAGGGTGACGCGTTTAGCCCCCTCCCATCCTCCCCCCGAAGGGGAGGCTTTCAGGTCGCCGATGTGCAGTTCCCAGCCGGCATTGAAGTTGATTTTCTGTCGCTCCACGGCCTGCGTACACACAGCGAGAAGCACCATGATGAAGAATGAAAGAATCCGTCTCATACCTTATTTTATATATACCTTTTGTCCGTTCTTAATATACAAGCCGTGCTTCGGTGTCTGAACACGACGACCTTGCAGGTCATAGACTTCTGAGGACTGGGGGATGGTGTAATTGGGCATCGTTCTGACAGAAGTCGTAATACCTCGGTTCTGCACCCGCTCGGCCTCGGCCCATGCGTCGGCGTCGCGCTTTACGTCGCTGCCAAGGTAGTAGCCGGTGTTGGTGGGCTGGTTGTAGCCGATGTTCTCGTTGAGCGCCGACATCCAGTAGCAGTGGTCGGTCATCAGCCACGGGAACTTGTGCGTCGTGGGGTACCAGGTGCTGAATATCTTGATGTCCTGCAGCCGGGTGGCGTCGGGCAGGATGACCTCCTCGCGCCAGTCGCCGAGTATGTCGCCATACCACGAGGGGTTCGACTTCGTGCCGTTGATGAACGTCTCCGAGTAGCGGTACATGGTGAACGTGCGACCGTACTTCGGACTCTGGATGATGTTGTCCTCGATGAGCTGGCGCGAGAGGTTGCCGTCGAACCAGACGGCCATGCCGCAGCCGCCCTTCTGGCCCTTGGTGTTGATGCTGGTCTCGGTGCCGTCCTGCTTGATGTAGTTGCCCTGATAGTAGAAGAACTCGCAGCCGGGATATTCGGGGAAGAAGTCGCCCACCAGGCAGCGGCCCATGTCGTTGTCGCTGGCAGCGTCCTTCTTCCAGATGACGGAGCCGTCGCGGGCGTCGTGGAGCGCCACCATCGTCTTGCCCGTCTCTAAGCAGTGGAACATCTGCAGGCCCTCGCGACTGGGCAGGAACTTGCCCACGTGGTTGGCATCGCCGTGGCCCAGGCGGGTGTTCCACAGGCCGATGCCGTCGTCGTCGACCGCCATCGAGCCGTACATCACCTCGTCGAGCCCGTCGCCGTCGAGGTCGGCCACGTTGAGCGAGTGGTTGCCCTGGGCGGCGTAGGTGCTGTGCTTCTTGCCGTCCTTGCCGGTGCCCTTGTCGTTGGTGTCGAAGCGCCAGCGGCGGGTGAGCTGTCCGTCGCGCCAGTCCCACGCCTCGATGACGGAGCGGGCATAGACGCCGCGCCCGATGACCACCGAGGGCAGCCCCGACTCGTCGAAGCAGCCCACGCCGACGCGGAACGAGCAGGCGCGCTTCCAGTAGTCGTCGCCCCAGGCGCTGCTGGTCTCGCGGTCTATGAAGTTGTCGCGGGCCAGCTCGCGGCCCGTCTTTCCGTCGACGATGCTGATGAACTCCGGCCCTGCCGAACTGTAGTGGTCGACCCATCCGGGACTGCTCGAATTGAGGTTGCCCCACGTGCGGTAGTCGATCTTGCCGTCGCCGTTGACGTCAGGGATCTCCGTGCCGTCGCCGAACACGGTGCCCTCGCAGGTGCGGATGGCCATTTCGGCACAGCCGTCGCCGTCGAAGTCGGCAATGGCGAATGAGGACGAGTTGCCGAGGATGATGCCCGGGCCGCCCTTGACGCGCCAAAGGAGCGTGCCGTCGAGCTTATAGGCGTCCCAGATGACCGCCCAGAGACAGTCCTGCTGCGAGTAGCTGGCGCCGGAGCCGTCGCTGACGATGTTGCCCGAGGCGTCCTTCACGCTCTGCAGGCGCTTCACCACAATCTCGAACTCACCGTCGCCGTCGAGGTCGCCCGCGCTCACGTCGTTGGCCGTATAGACAATCTTCCTGGTGTCGGCATACACGTCCTTCGTGTCGGCCAGGGGGATGCTGACGTAGGGCAGTCCGCCGCTGACCTGGGCCTTCGTCAGCGTGAACGTCGACAGCGTCTCGTCGCTGCCCGAGTAGGTCAGGCGGTAGTGGTTGTCGGCGGTCTTGCTGGCCGAGGCGTCCTGGAAGCACGTGCGGTTGCGTATGTTGGTGGCAATCTTCTTCTCAGCAGCCGTGCCGATGGCGCGGTAGAGGTCGAAGCCCGTCGTGGCATCGTCGCCGGGCAGCATGCGCCACGTGACGAGCACCTTGCCCGTGTGCTGCTGGTAGTCGCCGAGCGAGGCGTCCTTCTTGTCGTTGATACTGGCCCAGAGGGCGCGGCTGTTCAGGTTGTTAGTCTGGGCTTTCGCCGTCGATAAAGTCAGCCCGACGGCGAGGGCCAGGTAGAATAGTCTGTAGTTCATGCTTGTTTTTATAGTCAGTATTGTTTTGGCTGCAAAGATACGAAAAAAAACAGAAAGCCAAAAGAAAACTGCTGCAAAAGAATTCTCTTGCAGCAGTCTTTAGCGGATGGTAAGGCCTCGCGGGGCTTAACGCTTGATGAACTTCCGGCGTCAGCGACCTACGTGGCCACAGCCACCGACGCCCACGGCAACAAGACGACCTTCAAGTTCATCAAGCGGTAATCAAGCCTTTTCTTTTATAGCTTGACGACGAGGGCATCGTCCTTCTAGAAGTAAATGAAACATTTGTAGTCATCATTCGACCAACCCGAAGTTGTGCCGTTAGTCTTAATTTCATCGAATAGCACCATGCTCACTCTTTAAATAAAAGATTTTCAAGAAAGAACGGCTTGCAGAAGAGTTGGAAAAATACATCCTGTCGCTGACTTAACATCAAAAATCATCCATTTCATCGGAGGAACCCTGTTTTCTTTTCTTTTCTCCGTATTTACCATCGTTTACTTACTTAAATCATTTAAGTAGATATAATTTGCATGGCTTTACCTTTCGACGTATATTTGCGTCGATTAATGTTTAACAAAACGGTAACGCTATGATAAAATTGTTATTTTGTATTTCAATGCTCTTCTGCCTTAGCGGCATTCCATATATTCATTTGTAATCATCAAATAAAGAAACATTTAAAAATACACTATTATGAAAAAGATTCTTATTTCATGTCTGCTATTGGCCATGCCTTTCACAGTCTTTGCACAGTTGAAAGTCAACAGCGACGGAACCGCTTGTGTCGGTAGGACAACCTCTTTTGGAAGTTCTACCCTTTCCGTTGGGAATAACACTCCTGTGTTAGGAAGTGGCAATATGGGTATCAATTCTCAAATTCGAACTGTATCAGTGTCTAATGTGAGGAATATCGGAATTTTTGGTTTAGCACGTTCAACAACTACCCACCAAGCTCAAACCATCGGTATTATGGGATATGGATATAACGGCTATAGTGGTAAGCTCTATGGTGTTATAGGAGCAATACAGTCTGGTATGATGGGAGCAGGTGTCTATGGAACGACCGGGGCATACGGAACAATATATGGCAATACTCTTTCTGGCACTTACGCTGGCTATTTTGAAGGTGCAACATACGTTAACGGTAGTCTTACTGCCACCGAGGTCATTACCCCGTCTGACATCAACTTGAAAGAGAATATTGTCTCCGTCAGTGATGAAGAAAGTTCACTTGACAACCTGATGGAAATGAACGTCATCAAATATAATTATAAGCCAAAGGCATATACTCCTAAGACAGAAGATGAACAGAGCCTCTATGAAGACAAGGAAGCAGCTGCTAAAGCAGAGGAATTAGCCAAGCAGGAGATACAGCGCATGGCAGAGCAAAAGCACTATGGTCTTTCAGCCCAGGAACTTCAGAAGATTTACCCTGATCTTGTACGCGAATCACAAGATGGGACTCTCGGTGTCAACTATGTTGAGTTAGTGCCTATCCTCATCCGTAGCATCCAAGAGTTAAAACAGGAACTGGACGATGTGAAGGCTGGTGGCAATGCCCGTCAGACACGTTCCATTTCAGACGACGGTCAGGAGGATTATTCAGCAGCCATCAGCAAGAATGTTCTATATCAAAACACGCCCAATCCTTTCAAGGAACAGACCACCATCCGCTTCCGTCTAGCCGATGACGCCCGAGATGCCTCCATCTGCATATTCGATCTGAGCGGCAAGATGCTCCGCAAACTGCCTGTCTCACAGGGGATGTCGAGTGTCACCATTGGCGGTTATGAACTCGGCGAAGGCCTTTTCCTCTATTCACTCGTTGTCAACGGCCGCGAGATAGACACCAAAAGGATGATTATTACCAAATAACAAACACATGAATAATAATCTTTTGTATCGCTATGTTCTTGGGGCATTTCTTATTGTGTCAGCGAGTCCTGTTAAAGCAGTATTGCCCACTGATAGTGTGGATACATATTCCAATCATACTATAACTGACAGCGTATATGTCCAAGGACGTTCAACTTTGACGATAAGTGACGTTAATGTGTCCTCCGGCGGTCATCTTGTAGCTTCATCACCTAACGGTATTCTGGTAACAGACGACCTGCTTGTCGGGCTGGGCGGAAAGTTGAGCCTCTATGAGAATCGGGTGAAATGCGTCGCCTTCACCTATGACATCTCTGGGAATATCACCAGCCGGAAGGAAAAATGGCAGGCGAGGTAAAGAAATACTAATAATATTTGCATAATTGAATAATTAACAGTATTTTTGCATGGAAAAAGTAGTAAAGTCAACATTTGTGACACTGATTCTCTCGGTTATGTCATTATCCATAGAGGCAACACCCAATGACGTGCCAGTCGGCAAGATACAGGACGAATTCATGGTGACTCCCATGGGGCAGGCTAACTATGAGATTCCCATTCCTGCTTTGCCGGGAACAGGTGGAATGACGCCCAAGCTGTCTGTCTGCTATAACAGTTCCACAAAGTCTGCCCTCTTTGGATACGGCTTCGACCTGAAGGGCCTCTCGATCATAAGCAGAGTACCACGCAACAAATACAACGATGGTATTGCCGGGGTTGTCGACTTTACTACAAACGACCGATATGCTCTTGACGGAGCAAGACTGATCCAGACCGACAGCACAGCCACCACCCGTATTTTCTCAACAGAGAATGAATCCTACTCACGAATAGTATTATACGGCGCATACGAGAATCCAGACTCATTCACCGTGCAGACAAAGGACGGGCTGAAGTATCTTTATCTGCCCAACCTAAAGATATTGAACCCATCATCAAATGAAGTAAGCCTGTTTTGGATGCTTACCCGTGTTACTGATACTAACGGCAATTACTTTATGGTTAGCTATATTGGCGACAACCAACATCAGGAAATCTATCCGTTGCGGATAGACTATACAGGAAATGCCGCAGCCTCTCTCCAGCCCTATGCCTCAGTACGTTTCAACTATGAGCCCACGCCTGACTCTGCCCGTACCTATATACATGGAAAGATGGTCCGGCGAACCAAGTGCATAAATCGGATAAGCCTATATTCCGGCGAGTCATTGATGAAGAAGTTCGAGTTCAGCTACAGTTACACCAATAATAAAAAGCAGCTGACTCAAGTCAAGGAGACTGCGGCTGACGGAACCGCACTAAAACCAACAACCTTCCAGTGGAGCAACACAGAAAATCTGACCTTTCAGCAGGCATGCTATAACCAGACATCGCTCATCCACAAGGCTAAGCTGACGATTGGCGACTATAACGGCGACGGGAAAGCCGACATCTTTGCCACTCCTGAGGATGACGATGCCGGCTGGAACGGCTGGAGGCTTTTCCTCAGTACTGGCAGCAACATGACTTATCAGACTTCTGGCAATTTCGGGACAGTACTCGAAGCGGTCAGCGGTGACTACAACGGCGACGGTCTTGACGATATTGCCATGCTGCAAAAAATCGGCTATGAATACAATACTTATTATTGTCTTTCCACTGGAAACGACTTTCAGTCTGCACAGAATGTCTTTTCAAGCACTGCAAAGTATTCCATTCAGACTGTCGAGACTAACGGTGACGGTGCTGCCGATCTCTTCCTGTGGTTTGAAAACTCTTCATCATATTGGTTAATCTACTCATCTGCAGGGGCTCTTGTGTTCCCCTTGACGCCACGTACATCGGGCAACTCTCCTATAGACTGGGATGAGGTGGAGTTTGGCGACTTCAACGGTGACGGTCTGACGGATGTGTATAATGCTGGCGAAAATGGGGCTTACATTATGTGTAGTGATGGTACAGGCCAGCTTACTACAGCACAGGACATAGACTGCTACAGGTACGACCAGAAAGCATTCGGTGACTTCAATGGCGATGGAAAAACAGACTATCTTCGAACGTATGGTAATGGTATCCAATTGTGTAACTGGATTCTCTATGCCTCTAATGGTGTTGACATCAAATGGGATGATTATTGGGACAATATGGAAAATGTCGGTAACATGCACCTTTTTGTAACCGACATCAACGGTGACGGGTTCGACGATTGCATAGGCATAAAGAAGACAAATAACAATAATATGACATCGCCAACCATCTGGCTAAACGATGGAACGGGGCATAATTTCACATCATCCACTGGCGGAGTGGGTGTCTATGCTTTAGATAAATGGAATTTCTATATCGCCGACTTCAACGGTGACGGGAAGGGCGATATGCTCTGTACATCACGGTGGGCAAATAATAGCAACTGGAATGGTTTCCAGCTGTTTTTGATGCCAGAGACAAACCATCTTCTGCTGTCGAAGATTTTAGACGGCATGGGCAATGAGACGGAAATCATCTACAAGTATATGAGCGATTCCAGCATCCACACCCGGGGTACGAACAGCAGCTATCCGCTCTCATCGTTCAGCTCGTCGTGGCCTGTGGTATCGCAGGTAAAGACACCCAACGGCATAGGCGGAAAGGCAACCAAAAACTACCACTACGAGAATGCGCTTATCCACCGTAAGGGACGTGGGGTCATGGGCTTCGAGAAGGTCACGGTGACAGACGTGGCGACTAACACCACTACAACTACGGAATACACCGTGAACAACCTGAGGTATTTCTCAGCTCCTACCCGCTCCCAGACGAAGATTGAAAGCCGTCTCATCTCTGAAACAGAAACGGAGTACACCTTGTCTTCCTATTACTCTGAGGCTTATGCCGTCCTGCCTTCCTCCGTAGTGGAAAGGTCCTATGAATACACGTCGGGCGACCTGATTTCAGAGACCACCACGACTTACAGCTACGACAGCTATGGCAACGTAACTTATATGCAGTCCGTCATAGGCGACCTCACCACCACAACCATGAACACCTTCACCAACGACACCGGCAGATGGCTGTTGGGACGCCTTACTTCTACCTTAGTAAGCAAGTCAGGCTCTCCTTTTACAGAATACCGCCGTGCCCAATTCACATACCATCCGATAACCGGACTTCTGATGAGTGAGACGACAGAGCCATACAATCAGACGTTGGGCTTTACGAAAACTTATCAGCGCGATGTTTTCGGGAATATCACTCAAAGCACGACCACGCCTAACTCCTCACTCTATAGCAGCCGTACCGACTATACTAGTTACGATGCAAAAGGTCGATACATCACGAGCTATTCCAACAGTCTGAACCATACATGCTACAATACTATTGACGATGACCTGGGACTGCTCGCGGAGTCTGAGGATGCTAACGGAGTAATCACCACTTATGATTACGACAGCTTCGGGAGGCAGAAGTTGGTCTCTACTCCACTATCCCAAGACTCAATCTTTATGGGGTGGAGTACAGGGCAGACGGATGCACCTGCCAACTCCATCTATTATGTCAGGACTAAAAATACTGGCAGTCCTTACAAGAAAGAATTCTTCGACTGCCTGGGGCGTACAGTCCGCACGGTGACGGAGAATGCCTTTGACAGCAAGATCTACACTGATATAATCTATAATAATAAAGGGCAGGTAACAAAGGTATCTGAACCCTACTTCCCCGGCAGCACGATATACTGGACACAGAACGAATACGACGACGCCGGGCGAATCATCAGACAGACCACGCCAGCGGGTGCAATGACCACTACTGCCTATAATGGCTACTCTACCACGGTGACCGATGCCCTGGGGCATCAGACAGTCCGCACCATCGACCAGTACGGCAACCTTGTCCAAAGCACTGACCACGAGGGTGGAACCATCGACTACCAGTATGACCGTAACGGTCGCTGCATTCTCGTGACAGGCCCCCGCACTACAGTCCGCATGGAGTACGACCTCATGGGCAACCGCACCATGCTCGACGACCCGGATTTAGGACAGGTCACCTCTGCCTACAATGCCTTTGGCGAACTGACCTCACAGACCGACAGCCGTGGCACGACGACCTGGCAGTATGACCAGTTGGGGCGCGTCATCAGCGAACAACGCCCCGACGTGACCATCACCTCCGTCTACGATACCAATTACTTGGGATTACTGACAAGCACCAGCACCTCTGATGGCAATTCTGTCAGCTACCAGTACGACGCATACGGCAGAGTGACGCAGCAAACGGATGTCATTGGCAATTCGACCTTCACGACGCAGACCAGCTACAACTCGCTGAACAAGGTGGATGTACTCACCTACCCGTCCGGCTTGAGAGTCAAGCATCAATATGCAACAAACGGTTTACTGAAAGCTGTCAAGAATGCATCGACCAATGCCAATTTCTGGCAGCTGACACAACAGGACGCACGTGGCAACGTGACGAAGGAAACCTTCGGCAACGGGCTGGTAACGACAAACACCTACAACGCTGCAACAGGTTACCTGACGGGCATCTCCACGCCGGGCATCCAGAACTGGACATACCAGTACAACCTTGTCGGAAACCTGACACAGCGGAAGGACAATGCCAAGAACCTGACCGAAACCTTCGATTACGACACTCTCGACCGCCTTGTCAATGTCAGGAAGAACGGGCTGGTGACGCAGCAGCTCACTTACGATGCGGCTGGCAACATTCTTTCGAAGACGGGTGTCGGCACTAACTTCACTTATCAAGACGGAACGAACCGTCTCGTCTCTTACGACTCCGACGGCTACGACCCTGTATATTGGGACAGCATACACTACACTTCTTTCCATAAGATCAGCTATGTTAGTCAGGGGAATAAGATGCTCAGATTAACCTACGGTCCTTTAAAGACAAGGGTGAAAGCCAACCAAGGCGTAGGAATGATCGGTACAGAGAAGTACTATGTGGGCAATCTCTATGAGGAGACGTTTCAAATCAATGAACCGACACGTAAAGTCTGCTATATCTTCGCCGCAGGCAAGGCCGTGGCCATCTATGAGACATTGGGCAATGTGGCCTCCGTCCGCTATCTCCACCACGACCATCTCGGCTCCATACAGGCATACTCCAACGAACAGGGCAATCTCGTTCAGGAACTGAGTTACGACGCTTGGGGACGGCGACGCAATCCCACCACATGGGCATACTATACCGCCATCTCCGATGCCAACGCCTGGCAGGAGCGCGGCTTCGGCGGCCATGAGCACATCGACCTCTTCGAGATGATCAATATGGACGGACGTATGTACGACCCCGTACTTGGCCGTTTCCTCTCGGCTGACCCCTATGTGCAGGCTCCCGACTATACGCAGGGCTTGAACCGCTACACCTACTGTCTGAACAATCCGCTGTCACTCATCGATCCATCGGGATATAGCTGGCTTAGCGACAACTGGAAGTCGTTGGTGGCATCCGCAGTTGGCATTGCCGTGTCTGCTCTTACAATGGGTTCTGCAACTCCTCTTGCAGTCATCTTGGCCGGTGCAGCTGGGGGCGCAGCAGGTGCATTGACAGGAGCTCTACTCAATGGCTCAAATATAGGCCAGATAGCCAAATCGACATTTACAGGAGCTGTCATAGGCGGTATTTCGGCAATGCTTAATGCTGCTGCTGGCGATGGTACGTTCTTGGAACAACTCTTTAAGCATACATTTGCCCAAGGTTGGTTAGAAGGTGTACAAGGCGGTAATGTCATTCACGGATTTATGATGGGGGCCGTCTCAGGAACAGGAGGACATTACATTGACAAATATGCAAAATCGTTAGGTCAAGTTGGTGAAATCACTGCTAATGCAGTTCTAAGTGGAACCGTTTCTGAATTAGGAGGCGGAAAGTTCGCCAATGGAGCTGTCACGGGTGCTTTTACCGTCATGTTCAATGATTTAATGCATCCAAAAAATCTAACAGAGTATAGACAAATGCGTAAAAAAGAAATAGAAAAAGATGGAAAACTTTCTTTTCAAGAATCATTAGAATGGTGGTCAATCGGAAATGGAGAAACTCTAGAGGTGGATGTTAATTCTTTAAACTTAGATTTTATTGATGTAACAAACATAAAAATTGGTTCTGTTTGGCCTGTAAGTGTTGAACCTGGAGGAATACACCAGTGGGGCGTTTATGGCACTATAACAGTAGGTTATTTGGGTAATAAAGAATTAGTTGTATATCCAGACAAATATGACTTTGATATAAAACCAAATCCAACAAACAAGCCAGATGTGGCAAAACGCAATTTATGGACACGAATCGATAAAGTAATACATGGGGAAGGAACCCCATATACTATAGTTTTCAGAGGTAAATATAAATTAAAGTGATTTGCAATTATGAGAAAATTATCATTTTATATTATAGTCGTTTTATTTACAACAGTATTCCTATTTATTATTTTTGGTGGGTTATGGATTTGGCTTGACCCGCAAAATCGAGATTCTCCAATAATTTTAACAGGTAATTATGTGTATGTAGATGACGATATATGTATGACCGATGATGATGGTTCGTTGCGTTTAGTGATTCCGGATGATGTATGCAACTATATGTTTGATGAGAATTATATAATTGTCTATCAACGTCCTTCATTTATTAGAGCTGATTTTTTTTGGACGTTTGACAACATGGTAGATAAAGACAGCATAAAATCTTTAAAAAACCTGTGCTATAGACTTAAAGAGTGTTATTGGATAATTAATGTTCAGAGCAATAGTGTCATGGGGCCGATGGATAAGAATACGTTTAATTATAAATGTTCTTTCATGGGCGTGAAATTAAAATTTGACACAGAATGAATTATTTTTTCACTGAGAATCGGATGATCGGGGGACGGTTCCGTGATCATTTTTCGTCCGAATAATTTGGCAGTTTAAGAATATGTTATTACTTTTGCATAGTCGAACAAGACTGACGGACGTCTCTTTCAGAGTAATACAAAAATTGTAGCAAATGAAAAATGATCACCAGAACCCCGCGATTTCCTGACCGAGTATGCCCCCGAGATTGCTCCCGTTGCTGAGGCTATCGCCCCGCTGACTGTGCTCAATGCCGTTACCGTTGACGAGTTCAAGGCTCAGCTGGCTGATGCCAAGGAGAAGATTGTTGCTTCACGCAATGCTCTGATGAATCTCGTCCAGTAATTTATTGTTGGCACATATTTTGTCAAAAAGCCGCCACGTTTAGGAGAAAACGTGGCGGCTTTCTGAATAAATGGGATTCGGGTGCAAGTAGTCACCTCCTACTGATTTTCGGAATGAGATCAGCCCTTGCTCATGGTCATCAAGTTCTGATACTCAGCCTTCGCGTCAAAGCAGGGACAGGCCTTGCGTACGCCGGGCAGGTCACGGTGACCTAAGATGACGGCGTCGGGGTAGTCCGTTTTCAGCGAACGGAGCAGTGCCACAAGGGCGTGCTTCTGTTCCCGGGTACGAGTGTCGGCAGGTGTTCCGTCGGGCAACAGTCCACCCTCGTAACAAACACCGATGGAGTGCTGGTTGTAGTGGCGGGCATGTGCCCCCGGCAGGTTCTCATGGTGCGTCTGGTAGAGCTGGCCGTTGCGGGTGATGTAGTAGTGATAGCCGGTGAACCCGAAGCGGGCATCGTGGCAGGCGATGAGGTCCTCGACGGAGAACCGACGGTCGCAGCGCGTGGCGCTGCAGTGGATGACGATGAGACTGACTGAGGAGTCGCGGGGACGGTTCTGTGATCATTTTTCGTCCGAATAATTTGGCAGTTTAAGAATATGATGCTCTGGGCCTCCGCTGATTACTTTTCCAACAAAAAAATGAGTTGAATGATGTTGCTATATTCAAATAAATGTGTACCTTT
>JAEEGK010011216.1_pt1 | contig 20516 bp, 11 predicted proteins | sample 8958771 | NCBI WGS metagenome assembly JAEEGK01 (sample SAMN16246547, study PRJNA631951) | gut metagenome | biome: gut microbiome; feature: rumen; material: SC-attached | host: Bos | place: Iran: Karaj | collected 2018-10
TTAATTTCTTCATTTTTAATTTCTTCATTCTTATTTTCTTCATTCTTATTTTCTTCATTCTTATTTTCTTCATTTTTATTTTCTTCATTCTTATTTTCTTCATTCTTATTTTCTTCATTTTTAATCTCTTCATTCTTTTTTTCTTCATTCTTATTTTCTTTAGTTTTGATTTCTTCATTCTTGTTTTCTTCATTTTTAATCTCTTCATTTTTATTTTCTTCATTTTTAATTTCTTCAATATTATTATGATTAATAACATTATTAACAATATCAATTAAAATAACATTCTTAACTTTTTTTTCATAAATTAACATATAAGCACTAGCACTATAATCCTCACCTACAGAATTTTGATTTTTATTTCCACCAAACATATCATGTTCAAAATCAGGTCTAATATATTCATTAACATTCTGATCATTAAATTTAAACCAAGGACCATTTTCATCTTTAGTTTTACTATTAATAAAAGAATAATAATGACCAAATTGTGCATTTCCAGAATGAACAACAACACCAATTAAATTATATTCATAATTTTCCATATTTTTTTTATCATTCTCATTTATTTTATTTCTATCAACAGTATAATTTTTAATATTTATTTTTTTTTCAAAAGTAACTTTTGAATTTATTTTTTCATTTTGAAAAGTTTCATAATTAAATCTAATTCTTTGTAAATGTATAATTAAAATATTTGGTAAATGTTCAAGAAGAATATTTTTAACATGAGTAACTTTAGTATTACATTTATCACATTTATAATCTTCAATATTTTCTTCACTAATAAATTTATTTAAACAATCATTTAAATTATTACAATCTTTAATATCAAGTGAAATATAATAAATTTTCTCTTTTCTCATATTAATATTTCCACATTTTGAATTTTTACATTTTAAACTTTGACAAATCACTCCTCCAAAAATACTATTCATTAAATATTTATATTTAGTATATTTTAATAAATTTTCAATTTGATCCATAAATCTTAATAAAAATTCCTGAGCATCACATTGAATTTTTACATCTGTTGGATTTCCATCATAGTCTTTAAAACTAAAAACAAATGATTCAGGTGAATAAAATTTTCTATTTGAATTATTTAAATATGAAAACATTTTTTGTAATTGATATAAAACATTATCTGTATCATTTTTGTCTGTTTCAACTGTTAATATTATTTTTCTAAATAATGGTATCATAAAAAATTGTTGAATTACACTTATCATATAACATATTGAACATAAATTATGTATTCCTAAATAACCATTTGATGATTTACTTTCAAAATATGGATTATAATTTTTTTTATCTTCTTTACTTATTGATAAGTAATTTATTAAATTTTGGATTTTTGGTTCTGTTAAAAATATTTTTATGTTATTTTCTGGATTTTGATTTATTAATAATGTTATTATTTCAAATAATCTTTTTATATATATTATTGATTGATAATTTGAAAAAGGTTTTTCATTTTCTTTATTATAATCAATTATTAAATAATTTTCTATTATAAATTTTAATATTTTGTCATTTTCAAAATTATCTATTTTAATATTATCATTTTTAAAAATTAAAAGAATATCTTTTATTATTGTTAAATAACCAGTAAATATTTTTTCTTTAGGAATATTATCAATATCAAATAAAATTGTTATAAAATTATTTAAAATTTCTATTAATTTCTCCTTTTTTGTTTTTAATCCTATAATAATAATATTTTCATAAAAAGAAAAAATAAATTTAGTATTTTCTATTTTAGATAGTGATTCTGAATTTAATATTTCTTTTCTAGCATTTTCTTCAAAATTAACTAATAAATTTATTTTATCTTCATTAATTTGATTTAAAATTAATTGATTTGAATAACTTAATTGATAAAGACAAACATAAATACTCTCTTTATTTAATAAAAGAATATTTTTTAAATATTCTTCAAAAATATTAACTTCATCTTTAATATCAATAAACATTATTATTGTTATTAATTTTACAGATATTTTTATTATTTGATATAATTGAATATAAGCTTTTTCTCTTTTTGTTAAATCATTTAAAATTTTAAATATTTTTAATATTATTTTATTAAGTGATAATTTATTCAAAATATCTTTTTGTTGTTGATTAAATTTTAATTCATATTTTTCTATTTCTTTTTTGTCATCATCAATATCTTTATAATTATTCATAAAATAATTCATAAAAACTGTATCATTAATAATATTATTTAAACAATTATAAATTATTCTAATACAAACAGAAATATATTGAATATAAGAATTTGAGTAATTTTCATCATAATAATTAATAAAATCATTAATTAATAAATATAAAGAATTATTAATAAAATTATTTTTCCAATTTTTATATTTTTCTTCTTGCTCATTATCTTGTTTTTCTAAAATAGATAAGAAAATTTGATAAGAATAATTTTTAATATTAACATTCTTTTCCTTAATCATATTTTCATAATTATTTTCTAAAATAACATTATAAATATCTTTATTAGTTTGAAGCATTTGAATAATTTTATTTGCTTTTTCACTTATTTCATTATTTTCATTATTCATAAATTCAAAAATTGTATTAAAATATTCATTATTATTACTTAAAAAAGCTCTTGGCATATAATCACTTTTATCATTTTCAATATAATTAATCCCAGAATCATCTTCAATATTACCATTACTTTTCTTTAAATCAAATCTATAATCTAAATTTATAATATGTGTCCATACATTATTTTCATCTTTATTAATTAAATCAATATAATATTTTATAAATTCATTATATGATAATTTATCATCTTTATCATTATCATAATTATGAAAAATTTCTAAAACTAATCTTTCTGAATTACTATAATCATTTGTTGCTGTTTGAATATATTGTCTAAATATATCTTTATCCATAAAACCATTAAAAGAATAATGATAAAAAATTTCTGTAAATACTGCATTTGCTCTATCACTTAATAACATTTTTGAATCATTATCTAAAAGAGGATATTTTATTATTGATTCAAATATATTTTTTCTTTTTTTTAATTTAATTTCTTTATTCTGAGAAGAGTCATTTGAATCTTCATTTAAATTAATAAATGAATATAATAAATTTCCATTTAATATTTTTTTAAGTTCATTTAATAATGTTCTATTAACTGAAATTAATATAATTGGAATATTTAATTCTTTTGATATTTCTTTTTTTAAGTCATATATTGTAGAAGTATTGTATAATTTTTCATTTAAAATAAATTCACTTCTTGTATTATTATAAAATTGATTAATCACTTTAATATTAATTGGATATTTTTTTACTATTTCACTTTCATGACAAATTACATTTGCAGTACCATAAAATTCACTATTATGAATTAATGATAATATAACTTCTAAAATTGATTTTATATTATTTTCGTTTTTTATATCAAGAGAATTAAATGAATATTTAACTAAATCATTCCAAATTTTATATCTTTCAACTGGTGAAAAAGTTCTTAATTTAAAATTAGATAATAAAGTATCAATAAGTGTATTCATTGATAAATTTATTATAATATTCCAAATAATATCAAAATGTCTATAATTAAGTGGATTTAATTTTTCATTTATTTCAGAATCTTTTGTATTGTAATCAATGAATAAATTATAAAAATATTTTAATATATTATTTATTATTTCTTTATCTTGAATTTTTGTACAAAAAATTTGTAATTTATCAAATAATTTATCATATGTTGGATATATATCAATATAATTTCTTTTATGTAATTCATTTATCCAATTTAAAAATTCATTTCTATATTTTAAATTTTGAATATTAAATATAAAAATCTCAAAAAATTCAATAATTTTATTTTTATCTATTAATCTTTTATAATCAGTTGCATTTAATATTGTAATTATATTATGTAAAATATCTATATTAAAATTATTTTCATTTTCAAATGCTGTTTTACAATAATTAATCACTGTTTCTATAAATTTATTACTAATATTATCTTTTTGAAATATTTCAAAAGATAATTTATAACAAATATCATTATGATTTTTTTCACTTACTGAAGTAAGTAAATTAGCTAAAAATTTAGTTAATAAAAAAATATTTGAATTCTTTTCATATAAATCTTCAGTTATTTTTGTGGCATAAAAAATATATAAATAACTCATATCAACTGGATCTTTTGCATTTTGCATTACTGAACAAAAATTTCTCATATAAGAATAAACTTTTTCATTTTTTTCATTTGTTAAATAAACATATAAATAATCTAAAACATTTCTTGCTATTTTCTTAAATGAATTATTATTATTAGTTTTTGAAGTTATATTAGTTAATAAAGTTATATCTTGTTCTGTTAATTGATCATAAGTTATTGATATTATTTTATTTATTATACTTAATAATAATTCAAAAGACATTTGTTCTGAATTTTCTTCTAAAATTGAATATAAACAATTCAAAATATCTTTATTATTATTAGTTTTATTTGATAATATATAATTATATATTTTATCAATATCTCCTTGATCAATTAATTTAAATCTAAATAAACTTTTAAAAATCTCTTCTCCTTTTTTTAATAATTCAACATGAATGTTCGTATCATTAAATAATAAATCAATAATATCACCATTTACATTATTAAAAAAAAATTGAGATATCTTTAATATTTTTTCATTAGATAATTCTTCTCTTGAATTTGAACGAAGAGAATTAGATATAATATTTAAACCAAGTAATTTTTTTTCAAAAACATCACTAATCTTATAACAATTATAACCAAATTCAACTTCAAATGTACCAATAATTGGATCTATATCAAAATCATAATATGCAAGAAGCATAATTTCTCTTATTCTTTTAAATAATTTATCAATTTCAACTTTTGAAAATTGTTTAGTTTTATCAATAGAAAAATTAGTTAATATTTTTATAAATGAAGGAAGTAAATTATTTGGAATATAATCTTTCATAAAATGAACACATAAATTTTTATGAAAAGAATAAATGAAATCAATTGATTTAACAATATATTCTAAAGGTGTATTATCATTTATTGTATTATTTTCAATTAATTTAGTAATAAAATAATTACATATAGTAATATATTCTATAGAATATTTTTTATCTTCACTTGAAGGAATAACATAATTTAAATTTCTAAATGGAATATGCATATTATGTTCATTAAATATATTATTCTTTGAAGGAGTTTGTGGATACATTTCATAAAATCTAATATCAAATGATAATGAATTAATTTGTCTTATTTGAGGACTATAAATATTAAATAATTTATTATAATTATTATCATATCCATATATTTTGTTATTTTCTAAATTGTTATGTTTATAACATATTAATACATTTTTCACAATTCTACTTGTTATATGACTTTTTATCCAATTATCTCCTATATCTAAACAGTCTACTAAATCATCTTTTTTTAAATTTCTTCTCCAATTAATTTCTACATCATCAGTAAAAGTATTTTTTGGTCTTATTTTAAATGAATTTTTCTTTACTGTTATTATCTTTTCTTCATCTATTAATAAATGTAAGATTATTTGATTATTATTTATTGAAATTATTTTTCCTTGTGTCCAAATATATTTATTATCTTCATCATATAAATAATCAATTATTTCTTTTTCTTGATATTCTTTTTCTTCTCTTGGAAAAAAAATATTATAATATTTGTCTAATAGATCATTTAATGAATTAATTAATGATGATTGAATATAAAAATTACTTTTTGATGAAAAAATTTCTGATAAAAAATTTAATTTATTTAAATCTTCTGGTTTAAATTTCATTGATGTAAATAAATCAATAAAATATTTAAAAAAATCAATTTGATATGATATGGATATTTTATTATTAAGTAAAAAAAAAAATAAATCATCTATATCTTTAAATGTTATTATTTTATTTTGAAGAAGATTGCCAATATTTGATTTTATATAATCAATCATATCTTCTAATGCAAATAATGATTTTTCATTTCTTAAAGTTTTTATTAAGGATTTAAAGTCTTTTTCTTCTTTTTTACTTGTATTAATATTTGAATCCATTTTAATTAAAAAAATAAATAAAATTTGAAATAGTTAAAAATTTTCCAAAAAAAATTAAAATATGAAAATAAAACTTTTATTTTATTTTTTCGTTATATCTTATATAAATACTATTTTATCAAAAGAAATAATCATATTTAATTTACAAAAAAATGAAATGAAAATAAATGATATAAATATATATTATAAAGGGAAGATTCATAAAAAAGTAAATTTAATAATAGATACAATGTCATTTTATACAATATTAAAAAAAGAAAATATAAATTCAGAAATATATAAAGAAAGTAATATTACATATGTGGCAAATTCTTATAGAAGTTTTTCAGGTAGAAATTCATATATTTCATTTATAAAATCAAAAAAAGAAAAAAAATTATTTCCAATTAGTATTTTTACAATGTTTAATTTAAGAAATAAAAATATTTATTTAGATTTAAATAAAATTAATTTTGATGGAATTATTGGTTTAGCTTTAAATTATTCAAGTGATGTTGCAGTTCAAGATACTTTTTTTTTTGGTGAAGATAAAGAATATTCTATTATGAATTATATATATGAAAAGAAATATATTAATAAAAATATTTTCAATATTAATGATAATTATTTTATATTGGGTAAATTAAATTTAAGTCATAATATTAATTATTGTTATTGTGATGATAAATTAGAATTTTCATATAAATATTTTTTTTGGAATTGTTGGAGTAAAGGAATTAAAATTGAAAATAGATATTTTAACATTAATAATGTTTTAATTCTTGATAGTTTAATTAAAGGATTAATTTTTCCTGAAAAAATTTTATTGAAATTAATAGAAGTTATAAATGATTATACAAAAGATAAAATTTGTTATTTATTTCAAAATGAATTTTATTGTTTATTAAGTTTAAATTTGAATTCTAATTTATCAATTGAATTGAAAGAAAATTTTAATTTGAATTTTAAAATGAAAGATTTATTTTATAATTATGAAATAAATAATACTAAAATTTTAAAATCTATTATATCATCATCAAAAGATAGTTCAACTATAATAATTGGAAAATTAATTTATGATTATTATTTTGTAGAATTTGATTCAGAAAATAAAAAAATTGGCTTTTCAAATTTTATAAATCTAAATAACATTTCAAAACATTTTTTTTATAATAATAAAACAATTATATTTAATAATAAAATTATTATTATAATAATTTTATTTTTAATAACAATTTTGTTTTTAGGAATAATAATTAATTTATATATTGAAAATTATATTAAATAATTATTTAAAAAAATTATAAATTTAAGGTAGATTAAAAGTTATATACTATCATCATCTAATATAGTTTTAATAAATTCCTTATAATTAAATTTTTTATTTGTTTTATCAAAAATTGCTTTTCCCATTAATTCATTAAATTCATTTTGATTTAATTTATTACCAAAAGAACAAATTGCTTTTTTAAAATAATTAATATCAATATAACCAGTATTTTCTCCATCAAAAAATTGAAAAGCAGAAAGTAATTCTTTTTCTTCTTCTTCTTTACTTTTTTTATTTAACATTAAATTATCATATAAATCAAAAAATTCTTTAAATGGAATTTTTTCTTTTTTATTTGTAGAAATAAAATTTTGTATTATTTCAACATTTTCTTCACTTAACATTATTCCTAATGCTTTAATTAAATCAATTAAATCATTTGAATCAATTGTTTCATTATTGTCTTTATCAAATAATTGACAAATTTCATAAACATAATTTTCATTATCATTTAAATTATTTTTAGAAGTATTTTCTATTAAATTTTCATCTTCATCTTCTTTTTCTTCATTATTATTTAAATTACTTATTGAGTTATAATTTTCTGTCATTTTATTTTTCTTTTTTTTTAAATTAAATTTTAATTTGTTTATTATTGATTTTAGTTAATTATTAAAATTTATTTTTATTTTAAATATATTAAAAAATGGAAAAAGAAAATTTTATATCAAAATGTAATTTATTGAAATTTATTTTTATAATAACTTTAACATCAATGCCTGGTTATGTTAAATGTGATCCAATGGAAACAATTTCTTCATTTATATTATTTATTTTAGTTGTTTTATTTATTTGTGCTGGAATTGGTTATTGGAGTCGTAGAGAAGAAAATGAAAATAAATAACAAAAATTAATTTAAACATATTTGAAAATGATATAAATTAATAATAAATTAAAATACATAATAAAAAATAGCATATCTTAAAATAAGATAATAAAAATAAAAATATAAAAATAAAATTTCAAAATAAAAAAAGTATTATTTAATTTTATTTAAAAATAATATAAAAAATAAAAAAATGTCAATATTAGAAAAAAAAGGAATACCATTTTCATTTTCAAATGACTCAGAAATAATAGTAAAAACATTAATAAATAAAATAATATCATTATCAATAACAAAATCATTTACATCAAAAGTAGATAATGAATTACCAAATTATTGTTATGAAAAATTAAAACAAATTATAAAATCATATTGTGAATTACAATATATGAGTTATGATAGAGATGATGGTCCTCCACCAAAAATTAAAAATTTAAATCCTTCAAAAAGTGTTATTAATGATTTTGAAATATCAAAAGTATCAGAATTTAAAAATAGTTTATTAGATGAATCAATTAAAATAAATAAAACTCAATTAGAAAAAAAAATAAATGATTCTTTTTTAAATTTTTCAAAAGATAAAATAAATGAGAAAGAAAATGAAAAAGAAAAAGAAAAAGAAAAAATACCATTTGAAAATTATATTGAAAAAATAGAAAAAATTGATATTTCAAGTTTAAATGAAAGTAATATTGAAAATAATATTTTATTAAATGATAATGACAATAATTTATTTTATGATAATTATTTTGAAGAAAAAAATTTTTGGGGAACTTTAAAACAACCAAATTCAATTATTACTGATAGAGATGCTTCAACAATGATAAAATATTCAAAAGATATTATTATTGATTCAGATAGATTATCAAATTCAATTAAAGAAACAAAAAGTAGTAGAATTCAAAATAATATTTTTAGAAAGAAAATAAAGAAAAAAAAAAAAGAAAATGAAAATGAAAATGAAGAAAAAAATAAAAAAAAAATAATTTTACCAATTGAAGCACATGATATTCCAATTGAACAATTTCCTACTTTAATAGAAGGAGAAGAAATATATAAATTAAGAGAAGAAAAAGAAGAAGAAATTAAATTAAAAAAAATAGAAGAAATAAAAAGAATTCAAAAAGAAGAAGAAAGAATTCAAAAAGAGAAAGAAAAAAATGAAAAATTAAAAGAAACTCCATTAAGAGATATTACAATAGATCCAAATGGAAATATAATTCATATTAGACCATTAAATATTGATCAATTAATTAATGAATTTACATATGCAAATTCGAATCAAAAACATATTGACAAAATTTTAGGCGAGCAACCAAGAATTAAAAGAAATAGTCTTTTAATAGAAAAAAATCCAAATAAATCAGGTTTAATTATTGATATGAGTGGTAAAAATTTAAAAGAAAATCAAAAGAAAAAAAATGATATTAATTCATTATTTTCAAAAAAAAGAAAATCTATTAATAATAGTTTAATTGAAACTAATAGTAATAAAGATCATAATAATAATAATAATAATGAAAATAAAAATCATAATAATTTAATAGGAAATAATTCACTTCCAATAATTAATCAAATTTCTTCAATAATTAAAAAATCAACTTCTCAATTTGCAGCAGGTTCAAATTTTGATTTAATGGAATTAGAAACTGGAGTTGATTTAAGAGAAAATTCAAAATTTAAATCTGGAGGAAAAGATTATTTTAAGAAATATAATAAATATTCAATTGAAAATTTTGAAAAACAACAAAATAAAACACAAACAGAAAATTTTTATAAAACAAGAAATGAAGATTTTAGAGAAACAATTTATTCTCATACTGATGAACATAGAAAAACAATGGATAATATAAATAAAAATATAAAAAGAGAAAATAAAAATAATTTTTTAAATTTAGAACCAAGTGAAATGAATAATACTCTTCATTTAAAAACTCATAATTTAAATAAAGCATTAAGTGAATTAGATTTAATATCAGAAAATACTATTAACGAAAATAAAATGTTTATTAAAAATAAACCTGGTGATTTATTTAATAAAAAAAAATTAGTTAATATGAAAAATTATGATGCAATGAATAAATTTGCTAAAACTTTAATGGGTTCTTCAAGTTGGGGAATTTCAAATAGAAAAAAGAATTTAACTCATGAAACTGAATTTATTATTCCTAAAAAAGTTTTATATAATAATAATAATGATAATTTATTTAATTATCATACTAGAAGTAAAAAAAAAATTACTCCTTTAAATAAAAATAAAAGTAATGTTAATATTATTAATAATAAAATGAGTATTACTTCTACTAATGGTTTTTATAAAGGAAATATGAAAAAACCTTTTAAATTACCTAAATTAAAAGAACAAGATTTTATTGATATGATTGAGAAAGATGAAGAAAATGATAAAAAAAATTTTGTAACTACACATAATTTTTATAAGTAAATTAATAATATTATTTTATATTTATTGTTTTTTTATTTTTTTATTTTAATTTAATATATTTTAATTATTTATACCAGATAATAAAATTTATTTATTTTTATTTTATTTTAAATATTGATATTTATATTTGAATATATTTTATTTTATTTTTTTATTTAAAAAAATGATGCTTATCAAAACATTATTTAAAGGAAATTTTTTAAAAAAAATTCATACAGGTAAATTTTTAGATACAAATGATAATATTCCTCAATTAATTCAAGTATATGAATCTTCAATTAATTTATCTTTTTGTGAATATGATAATGAAATAGAACAATATACCCAAACTCCAATTTATCGTCAAAATTTTTGTTTTATAATATTTGATAGTGGAATAATAAATAATCAATTAGTTTTATTAACTTCTACTGGTTTAATGATTTTAAAATTTGATGGAAATAAATGGAATATTGTTATTAGAGAAATTTTTAATATTAATTGTGAAGAAAGAGATAAATTAATGTATTTAGAAATTAATGAAAGATTAGGAATTATTGTTTGTTATTCTAATACTCAATTATTTTCTATTTATAAATTAAATGATAATTCTTTAATAAAAATTAATAAAAATATAATTTATACTAGTATGTATATAAGGAAAGTTTTTATATTTGAAGAAAAAGATATTTTTATTGTATCTATTCTTACTCAAAATTCAAATCTTTATTCATTTGAAAATTTATGCTTTTCTAATAATAATTATGAAGAAATTAAATTAAAAGAAAATACAACTTTTGAATTATATGATACTTTTACTAAAAAATTAACAAACGCAATTATAAAGCAAACACAAAATCAATTAGATGTTGATATTATATTTGATATTAATTTACATTATATTTTTGTTATTTGTGAAACATTAATTTTAATATTTAAAATAGATTCAATTTTCAATTTTGATGAAGATAAAGAACAAATTGAATTTAAATGTAGAATTGAATTTAAAGAAAAAAAACCAATTTTTATAGATTATTATGAAAATAATGGTATATATTTCTTTTTTTTTGATGACAAATTTTTAATGTATAAAGAAAAAAATTTAAACAACCAAATAATTTTAGAAAAGAAAAAATTAATTCCAAAAGAAAATAAAAAAAAATTATTTGGTAAAAATTTTTTACAATTAAATGACGGAAATAGTCTTTTTTATGATTGTAAAGGTTCATTAATTTTTGTAAATTTTACAGATGAAAATGATGAAAAGTGTTCAATAAAAATAATAAATAAATTAGAAAATGAAGGAATGTTTTTATATGATTCAACAAGCAATAAAAATAATAAGGAAAAAACTAAAATTTACAGTTTATGTGGAATAAAGGGAGAATCTAGATTAATTAGATATGTTGATGGATTTATTGAAGATAAAATATTTGAAACTAATATAAATGAAGATATGTCAAAAATTATTTTTATTGAAAATCCAGTTTATGGAAAAGTAAATAAAAATATAGAATTAAGATTATTTTTAACTTCATCTTTTTATTCTTCAAATTTATATATTATATCACCAAATTTTAAAATGAATAAAATTAAAGAATTTAATATTCAAGGATTAGGAATTTATCCTTCAATTAAAAATTCAAATGAATATTATATTATATTAAAAAATGAAATTTTTTCAATTACTTTTACAAATGCAGATTATAGTAATATTGAAGAAGAAAAAATTTTTATTTTTAATGAAGGAATTCAAATTATTAGTCATTCAATTTTTTCATTATATAATGGAATTTATATGATAATTTATTTATCATCAAGATTACTTAAAATTATTGAATTAACTTCTAAAAAAGAAATTTATGAAATTAAAATTCCTGATAATATTGAAATTTCTGTCTTAAATAATATAAATTTAAATAATTCTAATGTTGCAATTTTAATTGGAAATTATAATGGAAGATTAGATATTTTATATTATGATATTAATGAAAATAAAATTGATTTAGATAAAAAAATTTCTAATGTTTTTTCTTTTGATGATAATAATGAAAATTCAATTGTTCCTGAAACAATTAAAGTTGTTGATAAATATATTTTTATTTCTACTAGAACTGGGGAATTTTGTTCTTTTATTTATAATGATAATGAAGATAATAAAAATTTAATTACAGTTGTTTTTGATAAAATTTCAAATAATAAAATTCCATTATATATTTCAAATATTGAAATAGATGATAATAATAATTTCTTTTATAGTGTTGATTTTTATAATATTGAAAATGCATATAATTTTAAAATTAATTTTACACCTAAAAATGAAGCTTGTCATAAATCATCTTATATAATTAAGAAAAATAATAATATTGATAATCAATTAATTTGTTTTAATAAAATATCAAAATATGTATATTTATATCAAACTAAGGGAAAAATATCTTTTTCAACTTTTAATATTTATAATTCACCATCTCAATATAAAAAAAATATAATAACTCAAAATAATATTGTAATTGACACAGTATATAATTTTAATAAAGATGAAAAAGGAGTTAAAATAATATCATTTGAAAATGATCAAATTTTAGTCATAACTGATAAATTATTTTTTTATTTATTTGATACAAATAATAATACTTTAATATTAAAAAATGAAATAGAAATAGACAAAAACACTTATTTAAATTTAAAAGTAAAATCACTAAGAGAATTTAAAATAGAAATACCAAATGAAGATAAATATATGAATATAATTTGTGTATGCTTACAATATTCTTTAGCAAAAGATTATGATAAAGGAATGATTTTAATATATGAATTAAAAAATAATCAAATTATTTTTATTCGAAAATTACTTTTACCAAAAATATTATATGATATATGTTTTCTTAAAAATTATATTGTAATAGGTTCAGATAATTCAATTGGTTTAATTTCATATGAATTAAATTCAAATAATATTTTTGAAATTAAAAATGATGGTAAATTAATTCAATATATGAATAAAATAATATCATTACAACCATTAAATAATAATGCATCATCAAATATATTAATAGTAGGAGATTCTGAAGAAAGTTTTCAATTATTAGAATTTGAAAATCAATATAGATTTAATACAAATGGTGCTGATATCGCAAATAGAATTTTAATGAATGCTACTCCAATTAATAATAGTTATAATGATGTTTTTTTGTGTGAAAAAAATGGTGTTGTTTCTATTTTTAAATTAAATGATGAAATTTATGAAATTAAAAATTCTATTGATTTAAAAGAATGTGTTAATTTATGTTTTAATGATTATAATCATTTTATTTTAAATAGTATTCTTGGTTCTTTATATAATATTAAAATTTATGATACTTCTATTAAAGAAAATAGAGATGTTACTGATGAAATGATTACAAAATTAGAAGAATTTCAAAGAAAAGTTTTTTGTGAAATTAATAAAATTTATTTTAATAAAGATTTAGATTATGAAATTGGAATGTTAATGAATGTTCCTATTAAAAATGCTATTATGATTGATGAATTATATTCTATTTGTGATATTTATAAAAATGAATTATATGGTAAAATATCAAATTTTGATGAGATGGTTGCAACTTTAAGTTTATTATCAGATGAACTTTATTTAAATATTGAATAATTAAAAAAATATAATATATTAATAATTTATTATTCTAATTTAATTATAATTAATTTTCAGTAAAAAAAAAATTAAAAAAAATAAAATAAAAATCTAAATATATTAAATAAAAAAATGACGACATACCAAATAATCACAATATTAATTTCTTTAACATTAATTTCATGTGAAGGTGCAGGAGCAAAAGTTGCAATAAATGATAGTACAACTAAATCAATAATAAAATATTTTGCTCCAAGAATAAATAAAGTAATAACAAATATTCATATAGATGATCAATCATTTAAAGTTAAAAGTATAAAAATTTCCTTATCTGAAATTAATTTTGGAATAAGTAATTTTTCACCTGATTTAGTAAATGTAAAATTTCTTGAACCAGATATTATAAATATTAAAGTTAAAAATATTAAAGGATGGGGAAAATTTAAAGGTAAATTTAAATGGGCTTTTATTTCAAATTCTGAAAGAGTTACTTTTGATTTAAAAGATTTAGACGTTGATGCTGATATTAAATTAACAAATAGAGTAAAAGATGGTAAAATTTTACCAAATGCAATTATTCAAAAATTAATTTTTAAATATGATTATGATTTTTCATTTCATGGTTCTTTAGCAGGAATATTAAATATAGTAAAAAAACCAATTAAAAATGCAATAAATAAAAATTTAGATAAAATAATCCAACAACAAAGTCAAGAAGGTTTAAATATAGGATTAAATTTAATTCCAATATACATTCCAATAAATGATAAAAAAGGATATGCAATAGATTATTCATTAATATCAACACCAAAAGTAAGACAAAATTACTTATTATTTAATTCATATGCATCATTTATAAATACAAAAATACCAGACACTCAATCAAAAAAATTTCCATTACCAGAAAATGTTCCAGATTATAATATAAGTGGAAAACAATTACAAGTATATGTAAGTGATTTTGTTATAAATAGAGCATTATATACTTTTTATAAAACTGGTGATTTATTATATTTAATTAAACCAGAAATTTTACCTAAAGAATTACCAATTAAATTAGATACTACATATTTAAATACAATATTTTGGGGAATGAGTGATATTTATGGTGAAGGGAAATTATGTGATATGCTTATTTCAGTTTATTCAAATCCAAAAGTTGATTTAAATAGTGAATATGCTCATTTTTATTTACCTACTAATGTTTCTATTAGTGTAAGAGGGAATAATACACCTGCAATTACATTTACAACTGATGTTCATTTAGAACTTGATTTTCAAATATTAGAAAATATTAATATTTCTGGTTATATTAATGAAATGAAGATTAATAATACTAAAATTTATGAAAGTAAAATTCCTTCTGTAACTCCTGAATTAATTACTGGAGAATTTGCTATTGTTTTTACTATTATTAAACCTTTTTTAAATTCTTTTATTAAAAGTAATTTAACTTTTCCTATTCCTTCTGTTGAAGGTATTAAATTTACTGATATGACTATTCAAAGATTTGAAAATTATGTTGCTGTTAATTATAATATGATTTTTGAAGGAATGAAGTTTAATAAATATAATGGAATTATTAAATGTGATGGAAATAAAATTATTAAATTTAATAGGAAGTTTTTGAAATTTTATTGTGGATTTGATAATAAAGATGATTTAATAAAAGAAAAAAATAGAAGAAAGGAAATAAGAAAAAGAATGAAAAAAAAATTTAATAAATTTAATAATAGAAATTAAAAAAGTAAAAAATAACTTTCAAAATTTATTTTTGTTTTTTTTTTAAATTAATTAAAGTTATTTAATTATATTTTGAATATTTTTATTATTGTTTAATAGATGATGGTGAAATATTTTTTATAGTATAATAATTCATAATATCTAAATATAAAAAATCCATAATTTCTTGACAAAGTAAATTTTCATTATTATTATATTTAGAAAAATTAAGAAATTTAACAGAATTTCTAATTCTCTTAATATTTTTCCTAGAAATAATAGGAAAAGAATTATCATTAAAAAATTCCATTTTTTCAAAATTTTCATCTCCAATTCCAACAATAATAACAGAAATAGGATAATTACTAGATTCAATTAAAACATCAATTGCATTATTCATATCATCAATTAAACCATCAGTTAATAATAAAAAAACATTATAATTATTTATAATATTATCTTCTTTAACTTTATTAACAAATCTATTTAAAACAGGATAAACATTTGTTGGTCCTGAGAATTCAATTTTATCTAAACATTTATGATATTCTTCAATTACTTTTTCAATTGTATTAATATTTGGATTTATTTCAAAATTAATATTAAAACAATGATTTGATTTTTGACCAATAAAAGCACCAAAACCAAAAACAGGAAAATTTTTACTTGGATTATATTGAGATAATATTTTACCTAATGATAATATTATTTTTTCATAATTATTTGGAATTCCTTTTGAAATATTATGTAATGAATCTAATTCTGATGGAACTAGATTTGATCTTGTAAAATCTATTCCTATTCCTAAATTTATTGTTAAATTATTCAGTAAATAATTTAAAATTGTTTTTTTTTCTGTTTCAATACTTTTATTTATTATTGTTATTGTTTGTTTATTTGGCATTAATATTACTATTTGAAGATCATTTTTAATATAATTTAAAAAATTTTCTAATGTTGAATTTATTGAGAATATTTTATTATTATATATGTCATAAAATTCAATTTGGAAATTTGGAATTAATAAACCTGAAGGAATTTTTGATTGTTCAAATTTACCTTCATCTGAAATTAATTCACTTCTATATAATTTAATATTGTTTTGTATTAGATAATAAAATTTGTTTTCCTTTATATGAAAATCCATTTGTTTAGGTTGAAATATTTCAAAATCAATTATTATAAATTTTGATTGTGCATCTATATTTATTGGTTTAATTGTTAAAATTTCTTTTGTATCTGAAAATATTTCTTTTGATAATAATGTATTTTTATCTGCTAATATTTCACCAATTGTTGCATTTATAATATTAGTTTTATTTTCATTTTTAAAAATTTCAATTTCAATATTTTGAATTTTTTTAAAAAGAAACTCTATAGATTTTGAATTTGTAAAACTGATTTTTTTATTTTCATTATCTAAACATACTTTTTTTTCTGTTTTGTCAATTTTCTTTTTTACATTGTTTGAAATTAAATTAATTTGACATGAATATTCAGCATTTAATTCACAATTATCAATTGATAAATTAAATTGGATTCTATTATTACTATAATCGGTAAATGAATTTGAAATATAATATTCAGAATGATAATATGAATTGTCATTTATAATACTATCATTCCCCATTAAAATTAATAAAGAAAAAATTGTTTTTTATTTATCATAAAAATATTCATAATATATATTTTATTTATTAATATTGTTCATTATCTCATATTTAAATAAAATTTAAATTTTAAATTAGAAAATTGTATTTTCAAATAAATGTCAAATTTTGATGACAGAATAGATGAAATTGAAAAACAATTAAATAATATTACTAATAATATAAACAATATGAAAACTGTAAAATATATTCTTTTAAACAAAAAATAGAGAAATAAAAATTCAATGAATTCATTAGTTAAATCTATAAATTATTTATCAAAAAATAAAAAGAAAATAAATAAAAATAATCATAATTCAATTTCATTATATTCAAATAAAAAAGATAGACAATTCAAAACTATAAATACTCAAAGAGAAAATTATAAAGTAAATTCAATAGAAAATAATATTAATCTTGATAAACCATTAAAAAATAATTTAATTAAAATTAATTCATTAAGCACACGCTTAAATAATAATTATAATAATTCATTTATAAAAAAGTCAACTTCATCAAATTCTTTAATTGAAAAAAATGATATAAGTAATTATATGAAAAGAAATAATAGTATGAGAACAATCAATTATCAAAAAGAAGAATATAATGAATTTTTTAAAATAGATTATAAAAATATTGTTAATGAAATTTATAATATTGTTAATTCAAATTTTAATATTAAAATTGAGAATATTGAAAAATTACCTAATATTATTAAAACATTTGTAATTAATTATAAAAAAAATTTTGAAATAGTTACACAATTAAATAATTTATATTCAGAAGAAAAAAATATTAAAAAAGAAGAATTAAATGAATTAAACAATGAAAATGATTCATTTTCAAATTGGATAAATTCTACTTTTTCAAATAAAATAAATTTATATTATAAAAAGAAAACTATAATAAATGAATTTGAAAAATTAAAAAATATTAATTCAAATAGAACTATTAATAAAGAAGAAGAAAATGATGATTCTTTATTATATAAAAAATATTGTACTCAAATTATGAATGATAATAATATAAAAACTTTTAAAGAATTTATATTATTCATTGATAAACTCTTAGAAGAAAATATATATAATGACCAATTTGTAATAAAAATGAAAAATGTTCTATGTACAAAAAGTCCTTTAATATTTAATGAAAAGAAATATAATAATTTAGTTTAATATTAGAAATAATATTTTTAAATAAATATTTATTAAATTAATTATAATGTGAAAAAGAATATTTTATTAGATAAATATTTAAAAAAAAAAATTATTATTTCTAAAAAGTAAAATAAAAAGATGACAGAAGAAAATTCTTTTGGAATTACTTTTAATAAAAATTTAACATCATCATTGAAATATTATAACTTTGATGGAATGACAAAACAACAAATAATAGAAAAGTATGAAAGTTTATTATTTGAAAGAGAAAAACAAATTGGTATAATTTCATTACAAATGGGAAATGTTCATGAAAAATTAATGAATTTAAATGAAGAATTAGAAGTATTACAAAAGAAAAAAAATCAAAAAGATGAAAGTGTGATAGAAAAACAAACAGAATTAAATCAAGTTTTAAGAGAAAAAGATCATATTTTTAATAAATTAAATAATTTAATAGAAGAAAATGATAAATTTAAAAAAATAATTCAAAGTAATTCTACAACATTATCTCTTTTAAATAATGATGAAAAAGATAAAATATTTGATAAAAAGAAAAGAGGTAAAAGTTTAAATGATAAAAGATATAGAAGAATTTCAACTAAAACAATGGATGAATATAATAAAAGACTTAGTATAAATCAAATTAAAAAAATGAATACTTATAATGTGAATAATGATGGAATTAAAAGTCCTGATCCAATTAGAAATTTAAATATTAAATTTTCACCAATTCCAATTCAATCAAATAATGCTTCTTTAAATTTAATCAAAATTAATAATGAAATTCCAATTGTAAATAATAAAAATCAAAGTAATGAAAATAATAAAAATGATAATAATAAAAATAATAATGAAAAAGATGAAAATAAAAATAATATAAATAATGAAAATAATATTAAGGAAAATAATAAAAATGATAATTTAAATGAAAATAAAAATATAGAAAATGAAAATAAAAATGAAGTAAATAATAATAATATAAATTCAGATATTATAAAAGATGAATCTGAAATAAAAACAATAACACCAATAGTAAAATTACCAAAAAGACATCATAAAAAAAAAGATAAGAAAAAAACAAAAAAATTAGCAAGTGATGACTTAGACTATGAACCAGTATTTAAATAAAAAAACATTAAAAAAAATATAAAAATATAATAAAATAATATAATAAATAGTATAATAAAAAAAATTAATTTAACTTCATACTCATATATAAATAATAAAATAAATAAAATTTATATATTAAAATGTCAATTTACGTTCATGCAAAAATGAAAATAAAAGATGATGGTCATTTGGCAGAAGAAATAAAAAAAATGATTGATGCTTCTTTAAAAGATGAAGGATGTATTTCATATCAATTTTATCAAAATTTATTAAATAAAGAAGAATATATTATGGTTGAACATTGGAAAAATAAAGAACTACTTGATGCTCATATGAAAGCTCCTCATTTTATTGCTCTTGGAGAATATATGAAAAAAGTTGCTTTAGCTCCTATGGATATTGAAGTTATTGAATCCACTAAATAAAATTTATTTGAGTTATTTTTAAATTAAAAATTTTAGGTATTTTTTTATATATTTTTTAGTTTTTTTTTATGTGATGTTATTTTTACTTTTATATTATTTTTTTTTATTTTTATTTTTATTTTTTTATTAAATATTTTATTATTTAAAAATTTTAAAATAAATTAATTGAATATTAAAAT
>JAEEGK010011222.1_pt1 | contig 20509 bp, 14 predicted proteins | sample 8958771 | NCBI WGS metagenome assembly JAEEGK01 (sample SAMN16246547, study PRJNA631951) | gut metagenome | biome: gut microbiome; feature: rumen; material: SC-attached | host: Bos | place: Iran: Karaj | collected 2018-10
CGCCGAATATTTCCGCGACACGGGCCGTCATGCCCTCATCATCTACGACGACCTCTCGAAACAGGCCGTGGCCTATCGTGAGGTGTCGCTGATCTTGCGCCGTCCCCCGGGACGTGAGGCCTACCCTGGCGACATCTTCTACCTCCACAGCCGTCTGCTTGAACGCGCCGCCAAGATCATCAAGAACGACGACGTGGCACGCCAGATGAACGACCTGCCCGACAGTATCAAGGACATCGTGAAAGGCGGCGGCTCCATCACCGCATTGCCCATCATCGAGACGCAGGCTGGCGACGTGTCGGCTTACATCCCCACCAACGTGATTTCCATCACCGACGGACAGATCTTCTTGGAAACCAGCCTCTTCAATGCAGGTATCCGTCCCGCCATCAACGTCGGTATCTCGGTGTCGCGTGTCGGTGGTAACGCCCAGATCAAGTCCATGAAGAAGGTGGCTGGTACCCTGAAACTCGACCAAGCCCAGTTCCGCGAGATGGAGGCCTTCTCGAAGTTCGGAGCCGAACTCGACGCCGCCACCTTGGCCATCTTGGACAAAGGCCGCAAGAACGTCGAGCTGCTGAAACAGCCGCAATACACACCTATGCCCGTCGAGAAGCAGGTGGCCATCATCTTCTGCGGCACCAACGGCCTGCTCAGCAAAGTGCCCGAGAACAAGGTGCAGGAGTTTGAGAAGCAGTTCCTCGACATGATGGAAGTCAAGCACAAGGACGTGATGGAACAGCTCCGCGCCGGCAAGATCGACGACGACATCAAGGCAGTCTTGAAGGAGGAAGCTTTGAATTTGAGTGAACACTTTAATGGATAAGACACTAAACCATGGAACATGACCCTGGCCCTTTGCCCTCATGGCGGAGGAACATCCGCCATCTCCCAAGCACGGAGACGATACCCTTTCGCTTGGGAGATTGCGGGTCAAGCCCGCAATGAGGGTTAAGGGCAAGGACAATGGTTAATATTGAAAGAACATGGCATCACTAAAAGAAATAAGAGCCCGCATCAGCTCCGTCGCCTCGACACAGAAGATCACGAGTGCGATGAAGATGGTGTCGGCGGCCAAGCTAAAGAAGACCGAAGGCATCACGACGCGCTTTCTGCCCTACAAGAACAAGCTGAGCGAGGCCCTCGCCAACTACCTCGGCTCGCTTGAGGGCGAAGTCAGCATCCCGCTGGCCGAGCACCGCGAGGTGAAGAAGGTGGCACTCATGGCCTTCTCGTCGAGCAGCGGCCTCTGCGGCGTGTACAACTCCAACGTCAGCAAGCTCTTCAAACAGGTGTACGACGAATACGTCGAGAGCCTGGGCGCGAAGAACGTCACCGTCTTCCTCTTTGGCAAGAAAATCAACGACTACGCCAAGAAGTTCGGCATCAAGGTGGAGAAGGCCTACGAGCCTCTGGCCGAGAAGATGTCGTATGAACTGGCTATGGAGGTCAGCGACATGATGGTGGAGTTGTTCCTCAGCCATAAGGTCGACCGCGTGGAGTTGGTCTTCAACCACTTCAAGAACGCAGGCGTACAAGTGCCTACGCGCGAGGTGGTGCTCCCCCTCAAGGCCGAAGCCGCAAGTGGAGGCATGAGCTTCGACTACATCGTGGAGCCTGACAAGGAGACCTTCGTCAACCAGCTGATTCCCAAGGTGGTGCGCACCAACTTCTACTCCATCATGCTCGACACCCTGACGGCAGAGCACGGCGCCCGCATGACGGCCATGCACATCGCCAGCGACAACGCCGACCAGCTGTCGCAGGAGCTGAAGATCCAATACAACAAGGCCCGCCAAAACGTCATCACCAACGAGCTGATCGATATCGTCGGTGGCGCCGAGGCTTTGAATGGTTAAAACTGAGGTCCCTGAGCCTGTCGAAGGGCCGACATCAACACAGTCGGCCCTTCGACGAGCTCAGGGACCTGGTTTTTACTGCTTTTCCGCATTATTCTTGATAGTAGACCCTCTTGACTCGTTGTGAGACACGTGTCATGATTTCGTATGGAATGGTCTGACATGCCTTGGCGATGTCGTTGATGTCGTGCTCGGCATCGAAGATGACCACGGTGTCGCCCTCGCTGGCCTCCACATCGGTCAAATCCAACATACACATGTCCATACAGATGTCGCCCACAATCTTCACAGGTTTGTTGTTCAAGTAGAAGGTGCCGTTGCCATTGCCCAACAGGCGCGAGAGGCCATCGGCATAGCCGATGGGCACGATGCCGATGCGCATGTCGTGCTCGGCACGGCCGTGACGGTTGTAGCCGATGCTATCGCCCGCAGGGATGTGCTTGATCTGGTTGATGGTGGTCTTGAGCGACACCACAGGCTGCAACAAGCCCTTGTCGGCCTCGCAGGTGGGCACGCCATAGAGACCAATGCCCAAACGCACCATGTCGAACTGGTACTGCGGGAAACGCGATATGCCCGCCGTGTTGAGGATGTGACGCAACACGTGCGGGAAAGCCTCAACGATCAGCTGGCTGCCTTCCTCGAAGTTATGGATCTGGCTTAAGGTGAAGGCATCCTCGGCAGGATTGTCGGCCGTGGCCAAATGCGAAAACACACTCCTCACGTGCAGCATGGAGTTGGCCTGGATGCGGCGGATAAGCTCGGGCAGCTCGCTGTTGGAGAAGCCCAAGCGGTGCATGCCCGTGTCCAACTTGATGTGCACATTCAGGGGATGCGCCTCGGGCAGGGCCAGGTTCTCGATGGCCCGTTCGATGAACTCCAGGTTGCGGAAACTGAATACCTCAGGCTCCAGGTGGTATTTGATAATGTTGTCGTAGCTGTTCACCTCAGGACTCATCACCATGATGGGCAAGTTGATGCCCGCACGGCGCAGCTCCACGCCTTCGTCGGCAAAGGCAACAGTCAGATAGTCAACGTTATGGAATTGAAGCACATTCGACACCTCGAGGTTACCGCTGCCATAGCCGAAGGCTTTCACCATCACCATGAGTTTGGTCTCAGGCTTGATCTTGGAGCGGAAGTGGTTGAGGTTATTGACCAAATGGTTGAAATTGATCTCCAGCACGGTCTCGTGCGCCTTCTCCTGCAGCTCCATGCCGATCTGCTCGAACTCGAAGGCACGGGCGCCTTTCAGCAGGATGGTTTGGTTGTTGAACTTCGAGAAGGGGAAACGCGCCAAGAAGTCGGGCACATTGGGATAGAAGTGGCACTCCATGTCGAACTTGTTGGCCTGGCGCGAAATGCCTTCGCCGATGCCGATGAGCATGTCGACGCCCTTGGTCTTGAGCAGCTGGGCCACCTCGGTGTAGAGGTCCATCTCGTTGCGCCCGCTCTGCAGGATGTCGGACAGGATGACCACGTTGCGCTGGTGCTGGTGTTGCTGCCGCATGACGTCCAAGGCGATGGAGAGTGAGTTGACGTCGGAGTTGTAATAGTCGTTGATAATGGTGCAGTTGTTCATGCCCGCCTTGATCTCGAGGCGCATGGCGATGGAGGTCAGCGACTGCAGACGGCTGGCGATGAGCTCGGGACTCATCTTCAGCAGCAGCCCGACGGCGATGCAGTGGATGGCGTTCTCGACGGAAGCTGCATCGGCGAAGGGGATGGTGAAGGCATGCGTTGCCCCTTGATAGCGGCATTGGATCTGCGTCTGCTTGTCGCCCATGGCCTCTTCGGTGACGAAGAGGTCGGCGTCGTCGAACTTACGGCTCCAAGTGAAGAGTTTTACCTTGGACGCCATACCCGAGCGTATCACAACCTGCTGTATTTCAGAATAATCCATGCAATACACCAGCGACTCAGCCTTGGTGAAAAGGTTCATCTTCTCGCCCACCTTCTGGGCACGGTTGATGAAGTTCTCCTCGTGGGCCTGCCCGATGTTGGTGAACACACCGATGGTGGGACGGATGATGTCTTGCAGCGCCATCATCTCGTCAGGTTCGGAGATGCCAGCCTCGAAGATGGCCAGCTCGTTGTTCTCGTTGGTCTGCCACACCGACAGCGGCACGCCCACCTGCGAGTTGTAGCTCTTGGGGCTGCGCACGATGTTGTAGTCGGGGCTGAGCATCTGGTAGAGCCATTCCTTGACGATGGTCTTGCCGTTGCTGCCCGTGATGCCGATGACGGGGATGTCGAACTGCTGGCGATGGTAGGAGGCCAAGGCCTGCAGGGCCTTGAGCGTGTCGGGCACCACGACGAAGGAGGCGCCAGGGCAAGGCGTGTCGGGCTGGCGGCGCACCACAAAGGCGCGCACACCTTTTTCATATAGGTCTTCGATATATTTGTGGCCGTCGTTGCGGTGGCTCTGCAAGGCAAAAAACAAGGTTTGTGTAGGGTCCATCAAGTGGCGACTGTCAATAAGCAAGTCGCTGATTCGGCGGTCGGCCTGTGCTCCCACAAGCTGCCCATTGACGACTTCAGCGACCTTCAGCAAGGAATAATACTGATGCATAAATTGTTTTAGATTTTGTGCAAAGGTACTGCTTTTTTGAAAAAAGCAGTACCTTTGCACAAAATAAAACGTTATGTCCATCAAGCAACACATCCCCAACGCCATCACCTGCGGCAACCTAGTTTCGGGCTGCATGTGCATCCTTTTCATCGCTTGCGGCATGCCCATCAAGGCGGCTGTGATGATCTTCGTGGCTGGGCTCTTCGACTTCTTCGACGGCTTTGCCGCGAGGCTGCTCCATGCGAAGTCGGCCATCGGGGCCGACCTGGATTCGCTGGCCGATGTGGTCTCGTCGGGCGTGGCACCTGGCTTCATCATGTATTGGATGATGGTGCATGCCGCCGACCTTCCCGATGTCAGTTGGATGGGTATCAGCGTGTTGCCATGCTTGGCTTTTCTGTTGCCCGTGTTTTCGGCCATCCGTTTGGCCAAGTTTAACAACGACGACACGCAAAAGACGTCATTCCGCGGCCTGCCTGCCCCGGGCATGGCCATTTTCGTCGCCTCATTGCCTTTGGCGCTCAGCCAAGTGGGGCATCTCACCGACGGCGCTTTGGGCTATTGGGCCTGCCTCGGCATCACCTTGGTGTTCTCGTTCATGATGGTGAGCCGCCTGCGTTTCTTCTCGTTCAAGATGAAATCGGCAAAATGGAAAGGCAACGAGGTGCGCTGGATCTTCCTCATCGTGGTCGTAGCCGCCGTGGCCGTCTTCCGTCTGGTTGCCCTACCTTTCGTCATGGTGCTTTACATGTTGCTTTCGGTGTTTTTTGCTGAGAAAATGGAATAGATTTCACCGAAGAGGAACCTCCATGCAAAGGGGATCCAAAACATCCATTTTTTATTATTTTTCTACTAAAATAGCTAAAAATAGGTAATTTTACCTATGGCTATTTTTGTTTTTATACTTAACTTTGAAGCGGTAAAAGTGTAAAATAGCACGAAAAAAAATATCTATTAATTAAAATATGTTTCACTAAATCAAATTGTTATGAAAAAGATTGTACTATTTGTCATGGCGGTGATGGCTTTCGCCGGCATGAGTGTGGCCCAGGATGTTTGGACATCGGGCTACTACACAGATGCGAATACTGGCAGGCAGCAAGCAGCCGTTTATAAAAACGCTGCAAAACAGTATTATTCCACCTATGTTGAGGGCTACTATGGTGAGAGTTCAGATTTGGATGTGTACAATGGAGATGTATATTGGGCGAGTAATGCCTATACAGCTTCCAATAATGCTTTTAATGATGCCAAAATCATGAAGAATTCATCGAATTATTCTTCGTTCTATGGCGGTAATGCCCACATCTATGATTTGTACAGATTCCCTAGTGGTGTTTTGATAGCTACGGGCTGCAAGACGATTGGTGGAGTGGAGACCGCCGTGGCTTGGAAAAACAGTGGCACTGATGTGCACCGTCAGATGGGTGACGGAACCTACTCGAGTTGTGCCTATGGTGCCACGGGTCTCGATTTGTATTTGTACACTTGTGGTGTTCAGTACACGAGTTCAAGCGACTATCATGGTGTAATTTGGAAAGAAAATGCTGTGTTCCACAGCTATCCTGAAGGCACGGCGATTTATGATATCGCCCACTTTAATGGCTATTTCTATGCCGTGGGTACTGCCGTGCAGGATGGTGCAACCAAGCTGAGAGTATGGGAGACCCCCGACGACGGTTCTACGGGCTCACATGTATTGTATACCCTTGCCAGTTCAAATGCGTATGGTAGTGATCGCACCAAGATCTATGTTGACGAAGCTGGTGACATCTATGTGACGGGCCAGGAAGGCTCTTTAGACAAGGTGTGGAAAAACGGCAGTCAGCTTTACTCCACAGATCATTATTTCACTTCGGTGCTTGCCAACACCAACGGCGTTTACTATGTGGGCGGAGTCTCTGGTGCAGGTAAGGTGTGGAAAGATGGCTCCGTGCTTTACTCCCCCACTGATGCTTACAGAATCAAGAATATCCGTATGGACACGCCTCCTTGCAACAATACCGAGGTACGCGGCCTGCCTTTCACCGAAGACTTCGAGAACGGTTCCACCAGTTGGCCCTGCTGGACCGTGATTGACGAGGACGGTAACAACAATTCCAAATTGGCGTATTGGTTTAGGAGTGGCTCCAGGCTTGGTAAAATCTCTGGCAACTATAGCGCGCGCCACGAACCTAATACCGATACCTATCAAAAAGGCTGGCTGGTCACTCCGAGACTCTTCCTGCAACCTGGTCAAGACAACGCGACGTTGTCCTTTAAGAGTAATGTTGATGGTACTTACACCTTAGGTGTGTGGGTTACCACTGATGAAAACCCCACTGCTTCAAGCTCATGGACTCGAGTGGTTAACGAGAACCAAAACAGTGGCACCCAAACCTATAGCGTCAACCTTAACGATTATATGGGACAGGCAATTTACATTGCCTTCAAGTACACAGGTAACTCGGACCGTGTTTGGATGATCGACGACGTGAGCGTTACTGAGTCCTTCACGCCGTGCTCTGTGGCTGAGGCGCCGTACAGCTGGAATTTCGACTCAGGCTACGGCTCCTGCTGGACTGGTTATGATGCCGACATGAGTGGCGATGAGAACTGGCAACTATACGAATGGTCAGATGGAACCAAGAATATTTGGCACAAGCCTAGCTCCACGGCTCAAGTGGGCTGGCTCTATAGTAGGAGAGTGACATTGCCTACGGGCAACTTCAACTACACGTTGACCTACTTGTCCAAGAATTCTGGAAATAACGGCACGGGCGAGTCGCACACCGTATGGATTGCCCTCGACAAGACAGGGCCCTACGTCCCATCTGACTACAACCTTCTCTACACGGAGCCTGACTATTCTTACAGCTGGACCGAACGCACTATAGACCTGACCCCGTACAAGGGCCACACCATCAGCATCGCCTTCAAGTACATGGGCGCCAACGGCCACCATTGGAACGTCGATGACTTCGCCATCTCACAAGCTGCCGCCGAATACACCATCAACGTCAATGCCAACAACAACAGTTGGGGTACGGTAAGCGGCGGTGGCACTTATCCCGCTGGCGCCACCTGCACGTTGCTTGCCTCGCCGGCCAGTGGCTACCAGTTCGACTGCTGGAAGTTGAACGGCTCCGTGGTCAGCAACTCTCCGCAATATAGCTTCACCGTCACCGAAAACGCCACCTACACGGCTTACTTCGCCGAGACGCCTGTCGTCTACTACACCATCACTACCGAGGTGACACCTTCCGGTGCAGGCACCATCACGGGCGGCGGCACATATCCCGCAGGCTCTAGCATTACCTTGGAGGCTGTCAACAGCCCAGGTTGGACCTTCGCCCACTGGCAGGACAACAACTCCAGCAACCCGCGCACCATCACCGTCACGGGCGACGCCACCTATACTGCCACCTTCACGCAGGACAACTACGTCATCACCACCAACGTCAGCCCCGCCGGTGCTGGTACGGTGACAGGCGGCGGTGCCTACCACTACGGCAACGTGGCCACCTTGACAGCCACAGCCAACAGCGGCTATGAGTTCGCTGGTTGGAACGACGGCAACACCGACAACCCGCGCGCTATCACTGTTACGCAGAGCGAAACCTATACGGCCTTCTTCAATGAGGTGGGTACCACCATGTACGCGGTGACAGCCTCTGTCAACCCCGTTGGCGCAGGCACGGTGACCGGTACGGGTACCTTCCCTGCAGGCACAGTCACCACACTGGAGGCCGTAGCCAATGCAGGCTACACCTTCGACCATTGGCAGGACGGCATCACGGCCAACCCACGTACCGTCTCGGTGAACAACAACATGAGCTTCACGGCTTACTTCACGCGTAACCAATACATCATCACCGTGGTGGCCAGCCCGAGCAACGGCGGTATCGTCAGCGGTGGCGGTGCCTACTACTACGGCGACTACACCACGCTGACGGCCATTCCGAACAGCGGCTATGAGTTTGTCGGCTGGAGCGACGGCTCGAATGAACCCAACCACACAGTGATGGTGACGGGCAATGCCACCTACACGGCTACCTTCGCCGCAGGCGGCTCGACCTACTACACGGTGTCGGCCTATGTCTCACCCACCGGCGCAGGCACGGTGAGCGGCACGGGTACCTTCCCCGCCGGCTCCACCACCACGCTGACGGCCATTGCCAACAGCGGCTATGCATTCGACCACTGGAACGACGGCAGCACCACCAACCCACGCACGGTCACGGTGAACAACAACATGAGCTTCACGGCTTACTTCAACTCCGACCAGTACACCATCACGGTGAACGCCAACCCCACAGCTGGCGGCACGGTGACGGGCGGCGGCAGCTATCCTTATGGTGCCACGGTCACGTTGACGGCCACGGCCAACAGCGGCTACAGCTTCTTGCGTTGGAACGACGGCAACACCAGTAATGTACGTACCATTACGGTGACGGGCAATGCCACCTACACCGCTCTGTTCATGGCAGCAGGCGGCGAAACCTACGTGCTGACGGTGACCTCTGGCAACCCGATCTTAGGCCAAGTGACTGGCGGCGGCATCTATCCTGCCGGTGCACCAGCCGAAATCAGGGCCATTCCTGCTTCCTATGCCACCTTCTTGAGATGGAACGACGGCAACACCGATAACCCGCGCACGGTCATCATGAACAGCGACCTCGAGTTTGTGGCCGAGTTTGGCGCAGCCCAGACCTACACCATCACGGTGTTGAGCTCCAACGAGGAAATGGGCCAGGTCTTCGGCGGTGGCACCTTCGTCGAAGGCAGTACGACTGAAATCAGCGCCCTTGCCTACGAAGGCTACATGTTCACTGGCTGGAACGACGGCAACACCGACAACCCGCGTACCATCACAGTAACGGGCAACGCCACCTACACGGCACAGTTTGCCGAGAGCTCGACGACGACCTACACGCTGACACTGATCTGCAACACCTCCGAAGGTACGGTGAGCGGTGGTGGTGTCTATATGGCAGGCGCCACGGCCATCATCCAAGCCTTCCCGAACCCAGGTCACGTCTTCTCGAAGTGGAGCGATGAAAACTCGCAGAATCCGCGTATAATCACGATGAACAGCGACATGACCTTGGTGGCCTTCTTCGCCACTGGCGTGGGCGAAAACGAGCAGCCTAACCTGGTGGTCTACCCGAATCCCGCCAAGGAGAGCATCCGCATCCTGGGCATCGAAGCCAACACCTCGGTTGCGATCTACAACAGCCTCGGCGAATTGGTGAAGGTGGTCAACGCCAGCGAGAACCAAGAGATCAACGTGCGCGACCTTGCCGCGGGTCTCTACATGGTACACTTCGGCAACGCCACATTGCGCTTCGTCAAGGAGCAATAAAATACAAATAGTATTAGTTTTTTTCAAGAATCCCGCGGCAGAGCAATCTGCTGCGGGATTCGCATTTTTAAAGGGCGGCAAACTTTGCCGCCCTTTAAAAAGCTTCTTTACATCTCCTTCTTGTGAAGGATGAAATTATGTCCCAGATACACCTCGCGGACGTGCTCGTCGGCAGCCAACTGCTCAGGCGAACCCGACATGAGCACCTTGCCATCGAAGAGCAGGTAGGCACGGTCGGTGATGCTCAGCGTCTCATGCACGTTGTGGTCGGTGATGAGCACGCCGATGTTTTTGCGCTTCAGCTTGAAGATGATGCGTTGGATGTCCTCCACGGCGATGGGGTCGACGCCGGCGAAAGGCTCGTCCAAGAGGATGAAGTTGGGGTCGACGGCCAAGGCACGCGCAATCTCGGTGCGGCGACGCTCGCCACCTGAGAGTTGTATGCCCTTGCTCTTGCGCACATGCTGCAGACCGAACTCGTCGAGCAAGCCTTCCAGCTTCTCGGCCTGCTGCTGCTTGCTGAGCCCTTTCTTGAACTGCATCACCGAGGCGATGTTGTCCTCCACCGTCATCTGACGGAACACCGAGGCTTCCTGTGCCAGATAGCCGATGCCAATCTGCGCACGGCGGTACATGGGCAGGTCGGAGATGTCCTGATCGTCGAGGTACACCTTGCCGGAATACGGCTTGATGAGCCCCACCACCATATAGAACGTCGTCGTCTTGCCCGCCCCGTTGGGACCCAGCAGACCGACAATCTCGCCTTGCTCCAATTCAACATTCACCTGGTTAACCACAGTGCGCTGACCATATTTCTTGACCAATTCTTCTGTTCTCAACTTCATCTTGAAATCCTCAATTATCAATTGTCAATTGTCAATTATCAATTCAAAAAATTCCTTCTTTCAAAATATCATGCAAATGAATAATCCCAAGGTATTTCCCCTCATGCACCACAGGCAATTGGGTGATGCTGTTCTCGCGCATTTTGTGCAGGGCGTCGACGACCAGGGCCTCCGTGTCGATGGTCTTGGGATTGGAGGTCATGATCTGCGAAGCCTTCACCTGCTCGATGTTGGGGTATTTCATCAGCATGCGGCGCAAGTCACCATCGGTGATGATGCCCAACAGGCGTTCGTCCTGCATCACCACGGTGGCACCCAAGCGTTTGTGGGTCATCTCGATGATGACGCGTGTGAGGCTGTCGTCGGGACCCACCTCGGGGCGTTCGTTGTTGACATAGAGGTCCTTTACACGCAGGTAGAGCTGTTTGCCAAGGGCGCCGCCGGGATGAAACTTGGCGAAGTCGGCGGTGGAGAAGCCGCGACACTTCATCAATATCAGCGCCAAGGCGTCGCCCATGACGAGTTGGGCAGTGGTGCTGCTCGTCGGGGCCAGGCTGCCAGGGATGGCTTCCTCGTCGACGGTCACGTCAAGGACGAAGTCGGCCTGCGCGGCGAGATACGACTGACGGTTACCCACCATGGCCACGATCTTGTTGCCCCTCAGCTTGATGAGCGGCACCAGCATCTTGATCTCAGGCGTCTCGCCACTCTTCGAGAGGATGACCACAATGTCGCCCTCGCGTATGATGCCCAAGTCGCCGTGGATGGCATCGGCGGCGTGCATAAACACGGCCGTGGTGCCCGTCGAGTTCATCGTGGCCACGATCTTCTGGGCGATGAGGGCGCTCTTCCCGATGCCCGAAAACACGAGGTTGCCCTTGTTCTCGAGAATCAAAGCCACGGTTTCGGCGAAGTCGTCGTCAAGTTTGGCTTTCAGACTATTGATTGCATTTGCCTCATTCTCAATAATTTGAGTCGCAAATTGAATTATTTCTCCATTTTTTGTCATCTTTTCTCAAAAATTACTTGCGCCGTATAGGTGAAATGCTATAACTTTGTCTTTGCTGATTTGGGAGCGGAAATGCTCTCTGGCAATAACGTAGTTTTTCAATTCAGATTGCAAAATAACGCAAAAAATCGGACAATACCAAAAGGAGATCGTCATGGCAAAAAAAGCAGACCTTGAGATACACAAGCTACTGAAGAATGTTTTCGGTTTCGACCAGTTCAAGGGGAACCAGGAAGAGATTATCAAAAGCATCCTAGGCGGCAACAACACCTTCGTCTTGATGCCCACGGGTGGTGGTAAGTCGTTGTGCTACCAGCTGCCGGCGTTGATGTCGAAAGGCACGGCTATCGTCGTCTCGCCGCTCATCGCCCTGATGAAAAACCAGGTCGACATGATCCGCAACTTCGGCACGGAGCTGGGCATCGCGCATGTGATGAACTCGTCGCTCTCGAAAGCCGAGCTGCTCGAGGTGAAGGAAGACCTGAAGAGCGGCAAGACCAAGCTGCTCTATGTGGCACCCGAGTCGCTCACCAAAGACGAGACCACCGAGTTCCTGCGCGGCCTCAAGATCTCGTTCGTCGCCATCGACGAGGCACACTGCATCTCGGAATGGGGCCACGACTTCCGTCCTGAATACCGCCGTCTGCGTCCCATCATCAACGCTATCGGCGACAACCTCCCCATCATCGCCCTCACCGCCACCGCCACGGTGAAGGTGCAGAACGACATCATGAAAAACCTTGAGATCATGGACGCCAAGGTCTTCAAGTCGTCGTTCGACCGCCCGAATCTGTATTACGAAGTACGACCCAAGACCAAAGATGTCATCAAGGACATCATCAAATATATCAAGCAGAACCCAGGCAAGTCGGGCATCGTGTACTGCCTCAGCCGCAAGAAGGTGGAGGAACTGGCCGAGACGCTCGCCGTCAACGGCATCCGCGCCCTGCCCTACCACGCCGGCCTCGACAGCCAGACACGTAAGGAGAACCAAGACAAATTCCTCATGGAGGAAGTCGACGTCATCGTGGCCACCATCGCCTTCGGCATGGGCATCGACAAGCCCGACGTGCGCTTCGTCATCCACCACGACATCCCCAAGAGCCTCGAAGGCTACTACCAGGAGACCGGTCGTGCGGGTCGCGATGGCGGCGAAGGCAACTGCATCGCCTTCTACGACTATGAGGACATCCACAAGCTGGAGAAGTTCAACAAAGGCAAGAACGTCGCCGAACAAGAGATCGCCCGCGAGTTGCTCAACGAGACGGTGACCTACGCCGAGTCGGCCGTCTGCCGTCACCGCCTGCTTCTGCATTATTTTGGTGAGGAATATAATAAGGAGAACTGCGGCTCGTGCGACAACTGCCGCTCACCCAAGGAGAAATTCGATGGCAAGGAAGACCTCAAGCTCGTCCTCGAAGCCGTGGAAGACACCAAGCAGCTCTTCAAGACCAAACACATCGCCGAGCTGCTGGCCGGCAAGCTCACCGGCGACATCAAGGCGGCCAAACAAGAGAACAACGAGTTCTTCGGCGCCGGCGACGAACACGACGACAAGTATTGGACCGCCGTCATCCGCCAGGCACTGGTCAACAAGCTGCTGTCGAAGGACATCGAGAACTACGGCATCCTGAAGATCACCAAGGAAGGCAAGGCTTTCATCAAGAAGCCTTACACCATCATGCTGGTCAAAGACCACGACTACGAAGGCTCCGAGGACGACGATCCCGAGACTATGGCTGCCATGGGCGCCAACAAGGACGGCGGCGCCGACAAGACCCTCTTCGCCCTGCTGAAAGACCTGCGCAAGACCATCGCCAAACAGAACGGCCTGCCGCCTTTCGTCATCTTCCAAGATCCGTCGCTCGAGGACATGGCCATCCAATACCCCATCACCAAGGAGGAGATGACCCAGATCGCGGGCGTGGGCGCAGGCAAGGCCGAGAAATTCGGCGAGCCCTTCATCAAACTCATCAAGGAATACGTGGAGGAGAACGAGATCACCCGCCCCAACGACATGGTGGTGAAGTCGGTGGTCAACAACTCCGCGCTGAAGATCGGCATCATCCAGAACATCGACAAGAAGATCCCGCTGGAGGACATCGCCTACGGCAAGGGTCTGGAGTTCGACGAGTTGCTGTCGGAGATCGAGAGCATCGTGTCGAGCGGCACCCACCTCGACATCAACTATTACATCGAGGACAACATCGACATCTACCACCAGGAGGACATCTTGGACTATTTCCACGAGGCCGAGTCGGACGACGTGAAGAAGGCCCTCGAGGAGCTGGGCGAGGATGAATACAACGAAGAGGAAGTGCGCCTGATGCGCATCAAGTTCCTGTCGGATGTCGGCAACTGATGAAAGATGAAGAGGTTATCCGTCATCATCCTATGCTTTGTCCTTGCGACCGCATGCGGTCGCAAGGACAAAGGCTTTAAGCCCGACCGCCTGCTCACCGAGCAGGAGATGATCACCATCATGACCGACGTGCAGGTCATCGAGGCCGACATCAACTACCAGAAACAGCAGGAACGCGAACGCGACCCCAACGACACGACGCCCGTCGTGCCGAAAGACTACCTCAAGATGTCGCGGTTTTATTATGACCAGCTCTTCGAGCATTACGGCATCACCGACAGCATCTTCTCACAAAACATGCAGTATTATACGGAGCGCCCCGAGGTGCTGGAACGCATCATGGATTCGGTGACGCAACGGCTGCTGAAGGCTGCGAACGAGCCCCGACAATAATGCTGTCACCCCTTCGGGGTTCCCGATTATTTCCGGATTTCCGTTGCCACCAAATCGTTCAATTTTTTGGCGGCATCCAGCAAGATGCTTTCATCCGTGGGGACCGGCACCGGCTTCGTGTTCAACCGGTTCAATGTTTCCGCCGAACATGCATCGCGGTCGCCCTTGATGGTGGTGTAGTCGTTCTTGAAGGTGGATTTCACCTCGAAGGGCATGGAGGCCAACGAACGATAGCCGTAGGCATCGTAATATTTGATGGTGCCCGTGACGGTGACGGTCTTGTTTTGCGAGTGGTCGGTCACCTCGACGGTCTTGCCGCCGTTGGTCTCCTTGAAGGTCACCTCGTCGAGGCGGTCGGGGGTGACTTGGATGTCGGTGACGACGACCCGCACCTCGGCGTCGTCGCTACGCAAATGCATGCGGCGCGTGGCCGACACCACGTTGGCCGGCACCTCACCCGCGTCGAAATGCAGCACGGCGTCGACGAAGCTGCGCAGCAGCGGACGCTCGTCGTCGTTGTCGACCGACACCAGCACGCGTTCGGCCTGGCGCAGCAGGCTCTTCTTCTGCAGCTCGGGCAGGCTGCTGTTGTCCTTGTTGGTGTGCCACAGCTGCTCGATGTAGTTGTCGGCCTCAAGGGCGTCGGCGGCCGAACCCGTGTTCAGCAGTTGGTTGGCCTTGGCCACCAGGAAGGCCTCGGCGTGGTTGCGGGCAACGGTCATGTCGTCGTCGAGGTCAAGCTTCACGTAGTTCATGCCGTTTTTCACCTTCGTCGGGAAGCAGGCCAAGGCGTCGTTGCGGCCTTTCATGCTGCAATAACGCTGGTAGATCTCGGGCCACACGTCGGGCTGACCCGTGGCCTTCAGGGCCTGGATGCGTTCGTGGTCGGCTTGGTTGGCCTTGTGGTAGGAGGCCGCCACGTAGTTGATATGCCTGGCGTTCATGTCGCCGTCGCAGATGTCGGGCGCCACGCGCTGGATCACCTGGTCGTATTCTTGGGCTTCATAGAGTTTCTTGGTCGTGTTGCAGGCCGTCAGCGCCGCGCCGAGCAACAAGGCGGGAATCAGTCGGAGGTATTTCATAGGTGTTTGTTTTTTCCATAAAAGAAAAACCACAAATTTCGCTCCAAATTATCCGTTTCCAGCGAAAATCTTTAATTTTGTGGCATCGAAACCTCTATTTTCATGGAAAAAATCAAACACCTGCAACAACGTTTCGCCGATTTCCTGGCGAACGCCGACCTCAACGGACAACCGAAGGAGTTATACGAACCCATCGCCTATACCCTGCTCCAAAGCGGCAAACGCCTCCGTCCCATGCTCTGCCTCCTGGCCAACGAGCTGTTTGACGGCGACGAAGACGAAGCCCTCTGGCCCGCCTTGGCCTTGGAGACCTTCCACAACTTCACGCTCATCCACGACGACATCATGGACAAGGCCCCGCTGCGCCGCGGCATGGAGACGGTGTACCAGAAATGGAACGCCGACATCGCCATCCTCTCCGGCGACGCCATGCTGGCCCAAGCCTTCCAATATGCGCTGAAGCCCCAAAAAGGCGCCGAAGTCGCACGACAACTCGGCAAGGTGGCCATCGAGATATGCGAAGGCCAGCAGATGGACCTCAACTTCGAGACCCTCGGCAACGTGACCATCCCCGAATACCTCGAGATGATCCGCCTGAAGACCGCCGTGCTGCTGGCCACCGCCCTGCAGATGGGCGCCACCGTGGCGGGCGCACCTGCCGACGACATCCAACGGCTCTACGACTTCGGCATCAACATGGGCATGAGCTTCCAGCTGCAGGACGACATCCTCGACCTCTACAGCGACGTGGCCGTGTTCGGCAAACGCCATGGCGGCGACATCGCCGACAACAAGAAGACCTACCTCTACCTGAAAGCCCTCGAGCTGGCCTCGGCAAAAGACCGCCAACGCCTCGAATACCTCTTCACCCTGCGCGTCGACCACGACGAGGAGGAGAAGATCGAGGAGGTGCAGGCCATCTACGACCGCCTGCACGTGAAGGAAGCCGTCGAAGCGGTGATGCTCGACTACGACTGCCGCGCCTTCGAGGCCTTGGATGCCGTAGCGCTGCCCGAGGAAAGGAAAAAGCACCTCCGCACTTACGCCGAGATGCTTTCGGGACGAAAGAAATAAAAAAAGAGGCTCGTCGAGCCTCTTTTTTTTGTTCCGACTTATGGTTTATTTGATGTCGGCACCCGTATTTTGCTTTTCAGTCTTGGGATCTTTCTTCATCTTGGGGCGGATAGCATTGGGCTGAGGTTGGTTAGCATTCTTACGGTCAACCTTAGTGCTGGGCTTCCTTTCACTGTTGGCGCTGTTGTAGTCGGGTTTCTGTTCCTTCTTCTGGGCCTTGACGTCGGTCTTCTGCTGAGGCTGGGCGGTTCTCATAGCGGGTTGGCCTTCCTTCTTGATTTCAGCTTTGGCGTCGTTCTTCTGGCCGGGCTTCACTGCCTTACCTTCGGTTTTGCCGTTGCCGTTGACGTTGACGTTCTGTTGATTGGATTCCTTCTGCATCTTGCCATCCTTCTTCATCGTGTTCTTCGAGGTGTTGCCTTTGGCTTTGTGGATAGGAGCACCTTTCGAGGTCTTGTCTTCTTGGTTTATTTGAGGCTTTGCCTTGGGCTCGTTGATGGCCTGAGTCGGTTTCGAAGGCTTTTGCTTCGAGTCTTGTTTCACAGCCTCTTTCTTAGCTGTCGTTCCATTTTGAGCATTCACGTTCTGGATACTCATGGCGCTCACGGCAAACATGGCCAGGACACCGAAAATGATAGATTTTTTCATGTTGATTAGATTTTAAGTGATTGTGTTACGTTTGATTTAATGTGTTACGTTGTTTTCAAAAAGCAAAAACCGTGCCAGAAAAAAAGGTCACGGCAAAAATAGGCAGCTGTCGCCATAGCTCAAGAAGCGGAAGCCGTGGTCGAGGGCGAAGCGGTAGCACTCGTGCCAGCGCTCGCCGATCAAGGCGGAGACCAGCAGCAGCAGGGTGCTCTTGGGCTGGTGGAAGTTGGTGATCAGCCCGGTGATGACGCGCATCTTATAAGAAGGTGCGATCATGAGGGCTGTGGTGGCCTCGAGGCGCGTCAGGCCGTGGAGGTCGAGGTAGTCCATGACGTATTGCAGGGCCTCGGGGGCCGTGAGGGGCTCGTGAGGCTCGTAGGGGAACCATTGCTCCACGTGGAGCGGGCGCAGTGCGGTGCCTTGTTCCTTGAGCATCACCCCGATCCAATAGAGGCTCTCGAGGGTGCGCGTGCTGGTGGTGCCGACGGGCACGATAGGCTTGCCGTAGTGCGCGATGAGGTTGGCGATGAGCGAGCGGCGCACGATGACGGTCTCGGAGTGCATGGCATGCTGGCCGATGGTGTCGGTGGCCACGGGGCGGAAGGTGCCGGCCCCGACGTGCAGCGTCACCTCGTCGAAGCCGAAGCCGCGCTCGCGCAAGGCGGCGATGAGGGGCTGGGTGAAGTGAAGCCCCGCCGTGGGGGCGGCCACGGAGCCGTCGAAGCGGGCGAAGACGGTCTGGTAACGGTCGCGGTCGGCAGGCTCGGCGTCGCGGTGCAGGTAAGGCGGCAACGGGATCTCGCCCGCCGCCTCGAGCACCGAGGCGAAGGGCAAGGCAGCGGGCGACCAGCCGAACTCGATGTCGGCATACTGGTCGTTTTGCGCGATGCGTTGCGCCGTGAGGGTGACGGGCTGTCCGCCTACGTTGAGTTCCATCGTGAGCGGGCCCTCCTTCCAGCGTTTGGCGTTGCCGATGAGGCATCTCCAGCGCACGGGCGACGCGGCGGCGAAGGCCACCTGGTAGTCCTGCTCGGGCTCAAGGCAAAACACCTCGATGCGCGAGCCTGTGGCCTTGTGGAACTGCAGGCGGGCGCGGATGACCTTGGTCTCGTTGAAGACCAGCAGGGCGCCCTCGGGCAGGAAGTCGCCGATGTGCTTGAACTGCGACTCCTGTATCCTGTCGTCCTTGAGCACCAGCAGCTTGGAGGCGTCGCGCTCGGGCAAGGGGTACTTGGCGATGCGGTCCTCGGGCAGCGGGTAGTCGTAGGCCTCGATAGCGATGTCTTTTACCGCGCTCATCTTCTGAATTTTTCCGCAAATATAGGGATTTTCTTTTGGGATTGCCCTATCGGGAAAGAAATCTTTTTATGGGGGATTGCCTTCGGCAATTTTTTTGGGGATTGCCTTCGGCAATTTATTTGGGATTGCCTTCGGCAAGAAATCTTTTTTTGGGATTGCTTCGCAAGAAATCTTTCAAAAATCTATTCTAAAATCTTTACAAAATCTTTTGCTCCGATTTTTGACCGATTTTCAAACGATTTTTGAAGGATTTGGCTTCGCCGAATGCAGAGCATTTCTCGGCGTTAGCCGATTATTTTTTACAGATTTCTACGCGTAGCGTATCCCATTTCGAAAGATTTCTACGCGAAGCGTATCCCATTTTGAACAATTTATTTTGACAGATTTCTCGGCGTCAGCCGATCCCATAATAAACGATTTTTGACCGATTTCTCGGCGTCAGCCGATCCCATAATAAACGATTTTTGACCGATTTCTACGCGAAGCGTATCCCATTAAATTGTATTTTTGCAAGCAGAAAAGAAAAAACCGATGAAAGCCCTGCTGCAAATAGCGTTCGACCGTGCGTTCTTCCTGAAGTTCCTGAAGTTCGGGGTGGTGGGCTTGACGGGTGTGTTCGTCAACTTCGGCGTCACCTACGTGTGCAAGGAGTGGCTGAAGTGGAACAAATACCTGAGCAACATCCTGGGTTTCGTGGTGGCGGCCACGACCAACTACCTCCTCAACCGCATCTGGACCTTCGAGAGCAGCAACCCGCAGATCGGGGTGGAATACGTGAAGTATTTCGGCATCGCGTTGGTGGGCTTGGGTATCGACACGTTCACGGTGTGGCTGCTCAACGGCAAGCTGAAGTGGAACTTCTACCTGAGCAAGGTCTTCGCCGTTGGGGCTTCGACGCTTTGGAATTTCTTTGGGAATTTGTTGTTTACGTTCGCGTGAGAATGGGAAGGAAATGATGGTTTTCTTTTTGGAAGCAAATCTTACGTAAATCTAGCGTAAATAATTCGCTCGCGGGGCTCGCGTGCGTAAATCTAAAACAAATTGTGTGCTCGCAAGCTCGCACAAAAAAAGGCGTCACCTTGCGGTGATGCCTTTTTCTATTTGGGGATTCCTTATTGGGATTGCCTTCGGCAAGAAATCTTTTGGATTGCTTCGCAAGAAATCTTTCCAAAATCTATTTCAAAATCTTTCCAAAATCTTTTGCTCGGATTTTTGACCGATTTTTAACCGATTTTTAATCGATTTCTCGGCGTTAGCCGATTCCATTTTTTACAGATTTCTACGCGTAGCGTATCCCATCAAAAACAATTTTTGACAGATTTAACTTCGTTGAATGCAAAGCATTTCTACGCGCAGCGTATCCCATTATCTACGCGTAGCGTATCCCATCTAAATTATTCCTCTCTGCGTTTCTTGGCCACGAGGTAGGCGCCGCCGAGGGCTGCCAGGACTGCGATACCCGTGCCGATGGGAGCGTCTTGGTTACCCGTCTCGCCGTGGCTGGGAAGCATAGGAGTAAGGTCACGATTCATGCCCAGTTCGGAGTATTCATCGTTAATGTCTGCGCCGCGTTTGAACAGACCACCGCCATTAGGATCGGCGAAAGTGGTGAGACCCAGTCCGAGGACGATTGCGATTGTTAATGCTAGTTTCTTCATCGTTTTATTTTATTTGTTTGATTTAATTCTTTGTTCGTTCTTTGGGTTTATTGACTCTGGCTTTTGGCTTCTGGCTTCTGGCGGTCTCTTGTGTGGGAAGGACTTCCCTTCTGTTGAGGCTGCCAGAGGCCAGTGGCCAGTGGCCAATAGCCAGCATTATCTCACCACCACCTTTTGGGTCTTCACGTTGTCGCCGTTGACGAGGCGGATGACGTAGACGCCGGCGGGTTGGTTGAGGTTGAGTTCGGCGTTGCCGTTGATCAGTTGGTTGGCGACGGTGCGGCCGGTGACGTCGACCACCTGGAGGGTGGCATCGCCGACGTTGCTGACGGTCCAGTTGGTGCCGTTGAAGTAGGCGAAGGTC
>JAEEGK010011223.1_pt1 | contig 20509 bp, 10 predicted proteins | sample 8958771 | NCBI WGS metagenome assembly JAEEGK01 (sample SAMN16246547, study PRJNA631951) | gut metagenome | biome: gut microbiome; feature: rumen; material: SC-attached | host: Bos | place: Iran: Karaj | collected 2018-10
ATTGTTAAATTTTAAAAAATATAAAAAACAAATAATTAAAAAAAAAATAAAAATTACCTCTTAAGTTCCTAAAAAAAAATTAAAAAAAAAACAATAAAACAGATTAAAAAATAAAAAAAAAATAAAAAAATGTCTTCCTCAAAAGAGCAATCATTTTTGAAGAATCCAATAACATCAGAAGACATAATAAAAATAAAGAAAGTATTTCACACATTAGAGAACGATAATCAAGCAATAGATTTTTTAGAGCCAGTAGATTACATAGGATTAAACTTATTAGATTATCCGACAATAATAAAGCATCCAATGGATTTAAGTACAGCAAAATCAAAATTATTAAAAAATGAATATTTAACATTTCAAGATTTATATAATGATATAGATTTAATATGGAAAAATTGTAAAACTTATAATAGAGAAGGAAGTGAAATTGTTAAAATGGCAATTCATTGTGAAAAAGTATTTAAGAAACAAATGGAAAAACAATTTAAAAATTATATTATTTCAAGCGGTAAAAAAGAAAAAAATGATTATAAAAATAATAATAATAATAATGAAGGAAATTTAACTATGACTGAAAAAATGAATTTAACTGATAAAATTAGAATTTTATCTAATGAAGGTTTAACTCAAGTTGTTAAATTAATTATGAAAGAATGTCCTAATGGAATTGAAGATATTGATAGTGAAAAATTACAAATTAAAATTGATTTAATTGATCATAGAACTTATGAATTACTTTTAGTCACTATTGATAATTCTTTGAAAGGAGATGATAAAGAAAAAAAATAATTTTAATAAGTTTTTTTTAAGAAAAATTAAATATTTCTTTTTTTTTTTTCTTCCCTTTTTTAAATTTTATTATTTGATTTTTTAAATATCTTTTTTTTAATATTTGTATTTTTTTATATTTTTATTTAAAAATATTAAAATAACAATAATAAAAAATAAAAAATTAAAAATGAGAAAATGTTTTATTAAAAATAATTATTTTGTTTAAAATAGAAAAAGATATTATGGAAGATTATAGTGATTGTCAAGAAATACAAAGTAATAATTCTAGTTTTTTAAAATTTGAGCATAATAAATTACCTAAAATAAAAAGAAAAATTAATCAAAAAAAGAAAATATTAAATTCCCAAGATAATAGAATTATAAATACAATATTCAAAAATAATAATATTAATGGTCAAAAATATAAATATAAAAGTCCAACGAGGGATTTTCATAAAACTCAAACTCATGTAACTTATATTAATAAAAAATATAAATCTCCAACTTATTTTAGAAAAAAAACAGATATTAATGATTATTTATTTAAAGATTATAAGACTCAAAAATCTTTTTATATAAAAAATTCAGAGAATACAATACAACAAAATTCTTCATCAAAATATTTTAATGTATTTTCACCTAAAAGTTTAAATGCAAAAAGTTTTAAAACAATCCGTTTGATTGATTCAAAAACATCTAATATTATTAATAATAATTATAAAAGATCAAAAAAAAAAAAAACCAACATTAAATTCAGAGAAAGAAAATGAAGTAAATTTAAATGATAAGTATAAATTAATATTATCAAATGAAAATAATATTTTTAATTTTAATTCAGAAAGTTCTTTAATGAAAAGTAGTGATGAACTTTTTAATGAAGATAATTCAAATTCTCTTTCAAAAATACATTTAGATTTAGATTATAATAATAATACAAATAATTATAATTTAATTAATAATAGTCAATTAACAGAAAATCAAGATGATGAAGAATATGATAAATATTCAATGAATTCAAATAAAATTAAAAATGGAAGAAATGTATATTTAATTCAATCAAAAAATTCAATTGATAATTTAAAATCTTCTTTTCACAGAACTTCTTCTTATTCAAAAGTATTAACAAGTATAAAAAGTCCTTTGAAAAAAAAAGCTAATAGTTCAGTTAAATTTCAACAAAATAATAATTTAAGAAAAAATATTAAAGATGATAAATCAAATAGAAGAATGTCATTAAGATCTCCTCATAAAAATAAAACAGGAAAAAATAAAGAAATTATTATTGTTTCAGATATATTAAATGATTATCATACTATTATTAGAAGACTTAGAAGAGAAAGTAGTATTATTCAAAGACCTTTTGTAATTAATGTTGGAAAATATTTAGAAAAAGAAAGAAAAAAAATTCAAAAAATATTAAATGAATCTTCAGAAAAAAAAGAAAGTTTCATAGAAAAAAAAAAAAATTACCTCGAAAAAGTTATTTATAAGAGTATAAATAATAAATTTGAAAAATTTAAATTTGAAAATAATGATGAAAAGGAGGATATAACAAATATAAAAGAAATAATGAGTTCTATTTTTTCTAATAATTTTCTATTAAATAAAAATTTAGAATATTTTGAAAAAGAAATAGAAGAAATTAAATATTTAAACCAAAAAAAAATACCCCTAAATTTACATCATATATCAAATAATTTTTTTGATTGTTACTCTTTTATAGTATATTATATATTTGATGGTCAATACAAAGAAAAAAAAAATAGTGTTTATAAAAGATCTTCAATAATAAATAATAATTTAAAAATATTAGAAGCGATTCAAAAAGTAGTATATCCTAATTTAAATAAAAAGAAAAAATTTTCCCACTTAAATGTATTAAACCATCAATTTACAAATATATTTTGTGTAAATGATTTCCCTTTAACTGAAATAGAAGATAATGATTTTCGCGGTTGTAGAGAACATACAATTAGATTTTTAAAAAGTAGAAAAATTACAAGAAAAAGAAAAAGAAAATCAATTCAAGATTTAATTCATAAAAAACAAACAGAAAATCTAAATTTAAATGAAGAAACAAATAAAAATCAAGATTCAAATGAAGAAATTAAATATAAAAATTTATTAAATGAATTTATAGAAAAAGATAATGAATTAAATGAATGGAGTATTTTAAAAAAAAAAACAATGTATGAAATAAAATTAGAATATAAAGTTGATGAAGAAGAAAAAAAAAGGATAGAAAATTATAAAAAAAGGAAGAAATTTTATTTAAAATTAAAATGGAAAAGAGATATGGAAATATTAAAGAGTTTAGGAGGAGATCCAGTTTCAAAGCATTGTGCATTAATGAGAACTCAAGAATTAGAATCAGAAAATTCAAATCAAAAGTGTTTTGAACAATTATTAAATTTTATTGATAAAAGTCAAACAGAATTATTTTTTAGTCAATTTATAAATTTAAGATTTACTGATGTTAATTATCAAGAAAAATATACTGGAGATACTTTATTAATAAGAGCAACTAAAACTTATAATATATATATAATAACTTTTTTATTAGAAAAAGGAAGTAATATTAATATTCAAAATTTAGAATTAAATACTGCTTTGCATTATGCTTTTATGTATAATAGAGGTGATTTAATATCTTTACTTATTTCAAATGGTGCTGATGAAAATATATTAAATAAAAAAGGTTATACTCCTTGGGAATGTTTAAAAAATTAAAAAATTCATTTTTTATTATTGCTATTATAATAATTATCATTTTTTTATATATTTTTTGATACTTTATCTATTTATTATTTATATTTTTTTGATGATTTTAGTTGAGAATTATTTTTATTATTTATATTGTAAAAGTTTCACTTTTTTATTTATCTATATATAGAATTTAAATATTTATTATTAATTAAGTTCTTTAAATAAAAAATATTTAATATATTAAATATCATTAAAAAAATTCGGAAGCAAAAATTTAAAAACAATGTTATCCAAAAATTAGTTGAATTATATAATTAACTAAGATTAGATAATTGGAATAAAACTGAAAAATAAATAATATATTGAAAAAAATATGGAAAAACAATTAAAAGAAAGTGAAGAAGGAAAGTTTATTTAGATAAAACAATTAATGACACAATTAGAATTTTTAACTAAAATTCATAATTATTATCAGTAATAATTATCAAATATAATAATTAAAATATTTTGTTTTTTTTTCTAAATGAAAATAAGGATATTATTATAGTAATTTTATATTTTTAAATTTAAAAATGATAAAAAAGAAAAATAAGTTAAATATTTATTATCAAATAATTGAATTTTAGTATATTTTATTTATTTAGTTAATGAATAAATATTAAAAATAAATTTTTTTTTGTCTATTTTAAAGATTTAATTGAATTTAATGTCTATTTTTTAGTTTTGATGAAAAAAAAAATAAGATTCGAAAATATGGTTTAAATTTGAAAATATAACTTTAAAATTATGATAGTTTATATTAAAAAATTAGAAAAAATATATTATTGGTCAATATGTTCCATATTAATTAAAAGTTTAAAATATATAGAGAATTGCAAAAAAAAAACCTATTTTATCATATCTTAAAGAAGATAACTATAAATAAATAAAAAATCAAAATAAAAAACAAAAAATGAAATGTTCAAAATTTCTTACAATTTTGATTTCATGTTTAATCGGACTTTTTTTTGAAATAGCATTATTTTCCAATCTTCCTGGAAATTCAGATTTTAAAATTGATTATTATTATGATAATTATAGTACTAAATACAAAAATAATATAAAAACAGCAAAAAAAGAAAAAAATGGGGTTTTAGCTTTATCTATTTTAATTTTTATTGGATTAATTATTATTTTTGGAACAAATAATTCTACAACGGTAGATGAAAATTCACAAAAATTATACACTACTATTTTCCAATTTTTTTCTATTATCTTTTCTTTTATTAATTGGGTTCTTTCAATATCAATAATTGTGAAAGTTAAAGAAAATTCTGATTTGAAAAAAGCAATTAAAAAATGTGTGATTCTTCTCACATTTGCATTGATTTATTATATATCTTTTTTCTTATTTTATCAAAAACAAAATGAAACTGGTATATTTGAATTTGTATGTCCTTGTTTGGTTGATTGTGATTATGGAAAAATATTTAATTGTTTAAAATGTCCAGATAAAGATTCTCAAAGAGATACAAATAAAAATAAAAATGTAAATACAGAAGGTCAAAACATTGCAAATGATAATAATAATAAAAATTATAATTCGAGTACAAATAATAATAATATATTAACAATAAATAAAACAAATACAAACAAGAAGAAAAAACTCTCTTCTAATCAAAATAATAATGTTAGGAATGTAAATAGGATATATGAATTTTATGAAGATACATTATGTTACTTAAAAAAAATCCAAGAACAATATCAAAAATATATAAAAATAAAACCATATGTTACAAATTCAATATATAATGCATTAATAAATGGAATTTTTCAACAAAGAGCATTTAAACATTGTAATGAATTAATTGTTTATTATACAAAACAAAAATATGATAATTTAATAAATTTAAGAGAAATTAAAAATGAAATAAGAGATATTGTTGCAAGAGTAGAATCAAGTGTTTTAAGACAAGATAAAATTGTTTTAAATTTAGCTAAAGAACTTAATGAACATTATAATATTTTATTTGAATATTTAATTATTCCTATTTTAAAAGTATTTAGATTAAAAAATGAAGGAGGTAAATATAAAAGAAATGGCAGAGTTGTTTATAGTAAATTTGATTTAATTGAGAAAATTGAAATAATTAAAAGATTAGATATTCAGGATCTAATTACTTATGGAAGTACTTTTAGATTTAAAGGTGAAATTCCTTATAGTGATTTAGAAATGTGTATTGATGATTAATTAATTATATTTTATTATATTTTAATTTAATATTATAATATATTTTTTGTTTTTTTAAATAGAATTTTTTAGTTATTTATTACTTGGAAAAGGGTCTTTATTTATTTTTAAAAAAGTTATTGTAATTTTATTCGATAATGCTAATAATATTTTATATGATTGATTTTTATTTTCATATATATTTAAAATTTGCTCTGAGTCTTTAAATATATTTGTTAACACATTAAAATTAATTTCTTTTGAAGAATTTTGAAATATAATATAATCCACTAATTTTCTCTTATATTTTTCTAAATCATTAAAAACTAAAAAATATTTATTATATATTTTTTTTATATTATTATTATCTTTTTCTTTCCATAATAAATCACAACATTTAATTATTTTTCCACTTCTTCTTAAATAAGAATATAAATTAATAAGATCAATATTATCATAAATTAAATTTTTTTCTTCTTGTATTTTAATTAAACCAATTTGATTTAAATAAAAAACTTCATTATACGATAAATATAATATTTTATCTTTTAAAATACCAAAAGAATCAAATTTACTATGATCAAATTCTTTAATATAAAATAATTTATTATCTTTATTATAATTACATAAAAATTTACTCTCATTAATTGATTTATTATAAATATCTTCATTATTTTTATAAAAAGAATCTAAATCAACATAATACTTTTTAATATTTTCAATATCTTCATTTTTAATTTTAAAACTTTTTTTCTTTGGTCCTTTTGGAATTTTTTGGATTTTTTTTATATTATCTTCATTTTCATTATTTTCAATCATTAAAAAATCTATTATAATAATAAATAATATTATATTTATATTTGATAATCATCATAAATGTTTGTAGTTTCCAGAAAACCAAAAAAATCAAAATTTATAATAAAAAAAGTATTTACAAATTTGATTTCAAACCCAAAAACCCAATCAACACAAATAAATATAATTAATACAAATATAAATATATCCAAAAACCAAATTCCAAAAATAAATAATCAAAATGATAAAAATCAAACAAACATAAATCAAAGTAATCAACAAATAATAAAAAAAATATTTCCAAGAAAGCAAATGTTTAAATTAACTTTTGTACGTTCATCTCAAAATCAAAACAAACATAAAACAAAATCAGAATTAAGTGCAAATAATTTAATAAAAAATAATAATAAACAAAGGAAAAATAATATATCAAATATAAAATATTCATGTGGAAGATGGAAAGAAGATGAACATAAAAGATTTATAGAAGCAATAATAAAATATGGAAATGATTGGAAGCAAGTTCAAAAATATGTTAAAACAAGATCGAGTACTCAAGCTAGAAGTCATGCTCAAAAATTTTTTGTTAAAATAAAAAAATCAAAAGTTTTAGATTTTAATTTAGATTTAAGTAAAACTTCTATTAAAATGTTTCATGATATGATTAAAGAAGCTCCTGTTGATAAATATAATAAAATTCTAAATGCTTTAAATTCTGTTGCTTTTGAAAGAGGAAATAATAAAAAGAAAAAAGTTATTGAAAGCAATAATAACACTAATTTAAACAATAATACTAAAAATAATAATTTATGTAATAATAATAATGAATTTGAAAAGGAAAAAGATTTAAATAATAGTTATTGTAATAATAATAATAATTTAAATGAAAGTTTTAGTAATGAAATTGTTAATCAAATTAATCCAAATAATAATGGTTCAAATATAAAATATATTTTACGCCAATTAATAAATAATTTAGCTGATGATAAATTAGATATGAATGATAATTATCAAAATTTAGCTTCAAGAAAAATTTCAATGGATTCTAATTTTGATAATAAATCATTTATTAGTAGAAGAAGAAAAAGATCAAGTATAAGCTCATTTAAAGAAATTCCAAAAGGAATTAATGAAGAAATTATTTATCATAATCCTTTTGGTGATTATTTAACTGGAAATAATTTTAATTTTGGAAATGATAAAGATTTATTTTCTATTAATAATTCTAGAAAAGTTAGTCAAGATGATGATTATTTATTGAATATTTTAAAAATGGGAAAGAAAAATACTACTTAAAATATTTAAAATATATAATATTTATATAATATATTTTAAATAAAATTACTTTTCTTTTTTAATTTATGTTTTCAATTATAATTTCTGTAGTTTGTTTTATTAAAATATTTATTATTTTCATATTTGAATTTTACCAAAATAAGAAATTAAGCATATTGTATCTTTATACATTTCATCAAGATTTTTAAATTTATTTTCATTTAATATATTAATTTTATTTAAATTTTCTTTTATTTTTTGATTAGAAAGAATTTCTTCATTAAATATTTTTATATATCTATTTAAATAAGCTTGTAACATTTCATAATTAGAATTAGAATTATTAAATTCTTCAAATAAATATTCAGAAAATAAAAGTAAATAATCTATATTATCAATAACTAATAAAGGATCAATTGATCTAATTTCTAAATCAACAATATAAGGATTTAACTTATTTAAAAATTGTGTAATTTCTTTTGGATTAATTTTTTTATTATTATATCCATTTAATAATTTTTTAAGAATAAAACCATCATCTTCATCTTTATTAATTTTACCTGTTCTAATTCTTTTTTCATTTATCATTTTTTCATTTTTAAAATGAGAATAATTTTTAATTAAATTTATATATTCAGGATTATTTTCTTCATCATTTAAATTATTTTTATTATTTCCTTTTTTCAAAGGTAAATTTCCTTGAATAACATCTTCAATATTAAATAAAAAAAAAGGTGCTTTTTCTTTTTGTTTTTCTTCAATTTGAGGAGTATTTTTTTCTTGAATTTCTTCTATTTTATTTATAATTTTATACTTAAGATTATTTTCATTTGAAAAAGAAATTAAATTTAAATTTTCATTTGGAATTTCTTTTTTTTCTTCTTCATCACCTTTAATTTCAATCATTTCTTGATTAGTAAAATCAAAATTTTTTCTATTTTTAATTAATTTAACTTTAAAGATAGTTAAAGCACAATGAATAGGTTTAGTTATATTAGTAATATCTTCATAATCAACAAATAAAGTTTTATTAATATAAATATAAATGCCATTGTCATTTTCAAAAGAAATTGAAATATATTGATTATCATTACTAATTGAAACTGATAAAGGAATTTTATCAAAATCAACCCATTCAATTAAATTTGAACTTAATATATCATAAATTTTTAAACTTTTATCATTTATTGTAATTACTAATAACCATTTAGCATCATTAGAAAAAGTAAAATCGGAAATAGAATAATTATTAAAATCATTTATTTGAAAATTTCTAACTAATTTAATTTGACTTTTATCATATATATTAATATAATTATTATCAAAGGAAACAGCAATTAAATCATTATCTCTATTAATTTCTAATTTTTGAGGATAAAAATCAACATTAACACTTTCAATTATATTATGTTGTAATATTTCCCAAAATTTAATTGTTTTTTCCATATGAGAAATAGAAATTAACATATTATTTATTCCATCACTTTTTAAATCATCAACACTTTTTAAATAACCATGACTATTATTAATTACCCATCTACTTTTTCCACTTTGCATATTAAATTTTTCAATATTTCCATTTTCAAAACCACAAAAACCAAAATTTCCACATATTGAAATAGTAACACATAAACATTTTGAATTTTCTGTTTTTAATTTAGGTTGATTTTTACTTATTGAATTATTTTCATAAGAAAATAAAATTGGTTTATCATAATCTGATATAATTAAAGCAATATTTGCCCAATCTCTTTCTCTAAATTCATTATAATCAAAAGATAATATTTTGTGGTTTTTTATATTATTTAATAATGGAAATTTTTTATATGAAAATTCTCTACTTTGATGTTCATTTATTAAAGATATATTTCTTAAATAAAAATTATCACATGATAATATTTGAGTATTTTCATTATTTGAATTACCATAAAATTTAATTATTTTAGGAGAATTTGAATGTCCATTTCTCATTTTTAATAATTGAGGAATTGAAGTATTTTTATCAAATTTAAACATTTTAATTGAATTATCTTTCCCACTAGTACAAATTAATATAGGTTCATTTGGAATAAAAAAAACATTATCAATATAATTAAAATTATCTGTTATTGTATAATGAATTAATTTTTTATTTAAATCCCATATATTTATATTTCCATTATCACATGATGTTATTAATAAAGAATGATTCATTGTTAAACATGATGAAAATGTCATTGAAGTTATTTTATTTTCACTTTTTAAAGACATTATTTTTTTACTATTTTTTATATTAAATAATAATATTTCTCCATTTAAATATGATAATGCTATTATATCTATAACTGGACTTTGTTCTATTAATGTTATTTTACTTTTGTTTTCTAATTCTTTTTTAAAATTATATATTTCTTTCTCTGAATTTATATTATATAAAATTAAATCATTTTCATATTTATTTAAATCTATTTCATATTTTTCACTAATTTTATTATATAAAATTCTATTTAAATATGTTGTTGGATGAATAAAATTATCTATTCTTAAATTTAATTGAGAAATTAATTCATTTGATTCTATTGTATAAATAAATAAATCACCTTCAGAATCAGAAAAAATTAATATATTTTCAAAAGTCATTATTTCTTTAATTTCACTATTTATATTATTTGAACCATTAAATTCTTTAATTATATGAATTTTATCCCATAATTGAACTTTATTTCCAATTCCAGTTAAAATTTTATTTTTATAAAATCCTAAACAAGAAATTTTTTTTTCCATTGGAGGAGAAATTCTTTCTAATCTTAATTTTTCTAAATTATATAATAAAAATGAATTTCCATTTGAACCTAATATAAACCTATCTAAACCTCTTTTTGAAAATTTTATTTTATTACTATCTATTATCAAACCTAAATTTCTATATGGTTCTATTATTCTAAAATTTTCTGTGTTTATATTATTATTTTCTTTTTCTGATAAATTTATATTATTTATTTTTTCATCTTCTTCATTTTTTATTTCTTCTTGACGAGTTTTTTTTTTATTCAAATAGTTTTTATTTTCAATTATTGATTTCTTTTTATTTTTCTTTGGCATTTATCTTGAAAATAAATGATATTTTTAAAGGTCAAAAATAAAAATAATTTTTATTTTTGTTTTTTAAATAATTTCATTTTCATATTGTAATACAATTAATGATAATTAATATAAATCAGATTTTTCTTTTAAATATATTTAGTAGAAGTTTCTTCTGTTGAAGAAATAAATATAAATAAAAAAAGGATTTAAAAAAAATTTTACAAATTAATGGATTTAACCTATTCTCTTTTAAGATATGAAATTCTATAACATTGAATTCTTATTTTGATAAAAAAAGAATGAAATTCATATGAAAAAGAAATTCAATGAATTAAAAGAAAAAATTGAAGAGATTGAAAAAAAGTATTAAAATGAAACAAAATGAATTAGATAAATTTTAGAGAATAAAAAATATATAAATATTTTATAATTTTTAAAAATTTTATTATACAAAATATTTATATTTAAAATAAATGTAATTTTTTTAAATAACCAAATTCTTTGATGTTATTTAAATCTGGTGTTATCTTTTTATCACTTTTCAACTTTCTTTTAAAAAAAATTTCAAATCAAATGAATAATAAAAGAAGATTAAAGGGTATTTATGATTATTATGAAAAATTAAAAATCTGTTCAAAAGCATCACAAAATTTATTAAATTATTTTGAAGGAGGAAATTATACTGTTTATTCATATAAATTTTATGATAATAAAACTTATATTAAATCACTTATAGATTTCATTGATAATAATGAAGAAGAAAATAAAATACCATTTAAGAAATATATTTTTCATTTATCAAAATATATAATTTTAATTTGTATTGGACTTATCTCCTTTATTTTATTTTTTATATTATTATTTATTTCCAAACAGAATATTAATAATAAACAATTATTCTTTTTTTTAATAATAATAAATTCATTTTTTTTTTCTTTAATTATTATAATCTGCTTTATTAGTTTATCATCAATTTCAAAATTAAAATTGTCAATAAACACATCATCATGTACATTAATAAAATTTATAGAAGAAATATTATCAGGCCAATCAGAAAAAATTCCAAATAGATTTTTAGGAATAATTAGATCAATAGAAATATTAAATAATGTAAAAAGGATAATAAATATAATAAAAAATAATACAGACAATTTTTTTAATAATCAAACTTCTTTAATAACATCATATCAAATATTTATAGGAACAATGATGGAAGAATATAAAAGAATATATAATGAAAGTACAAATACTTATACTACAGAAGCAATATTAAATTTTCCTCCTGAGGGAAGTTTATCAATGTTAGGAAGAAATAATCATTCTTTTATATTTGATTATATTAAAAATTATGGTCCTTATGATAAAAATAATACTGAATTAAATTATGTTTTTAATATTTTATATAATGGATTAAATAAAGCTAATGAAAGTTTATTTTTATTTACTAGAGATATTTACATTGCTTCTAGTGATGCAATTCAAGAAATATTAAATTTTACTCTTTCTGATATTGATAATCTTTTAGAATCTCTTGAAAGTTTTTATGATAAAATTATTGATAGATGGTTTTCTTATCATGAAATTTTTGAAAAGTTTGGTTTATCTTCTTTATATATTTGTTATATTATATTAATTTTTTTCTCTTTTTTTATCCCACTTATAAGATTTATTGTCATATTTAATAAAAAAATAAGAAAATATAAAAATCATTTTCAAAAAACTATTTTAGTGTTTTTATTCTTTTTTAATTTTATTGTTTTTTTTTCATATATCATAGGAAGTTTTATAGGTATTATAGGAAGTATAGGAACAGATTTAATTGATGTAATGCATTATACAATAAGTTATGAAAATTTAATGTCAGAAAAACCAAAAATAATAAAAACAAGTAGAGGAATTCAATATGCATCAATATGTATTGAAGGAAATGGTGATTTAAAAAATATATTTAACTTAGATTCAGAATATGCAAAAGTTTTTGATGAAATGATATTAATGGAAGAATTATTTAAAAACACAACAAAATATATATTAAATAATTATAATGAAACAACATTAAATATTTTTAAAACTAATTTGACAGATTTACAAAATAATTTCCTTAAATCAAATATAACAGATTTAACAATAAATAACTCAATACAAATAAACAACCTATATAATAATTTTAATAAATATACAATGAGAGGATATTATCAAGATTGTATAGATGAAAAATGGGTAACAAAGCCATTATCAGATGGTAAATATATATATTATGGAAATAATGAAAATACTCCTTCATTAAGAGAAAATAAATCAGTTGCTTTATTTTTAGAAGAATGGAATACAATTTCAAGTGCCTTAAGATATATTAATTTAACTTTTTCTTGTCGTATTAGTAATCAAATTTATAATACGATTCCTGGAGCTGCTTTATATTATGTTGATAATTTAAATTATTTAAAAACTGCTAATTATGAAACTATTAAAGTTATGATTGAATTAGAAAAATTAGTTCAAGAAAGCTTTTTTAATTTAATTCATGATTTTTATAATTCTTTAATTTCATCTATTGAACTTATTCATCTATGGAATGATATTTATCATAATATTACTTATGATAATAATGATTTATTTTCTTTTGTTAATTGTCATTTTGTTAAACCAAATTTGAAAATTGTTTATTCTGAATTTAAAGAAATTTTTGGAAAAAATTTCAGAAATTCAAGTTTAGTAATTGAAATGACTGCTTTTATAGGAAGTTTATGTTTATTTACTAGTTTTTTTATTCTAGATCTTGATTTTATTTTTCAAAAACAAATTAAGAAAATAATTTTAGTTGGAAGAAATAATAGTGTGAATTTAACTAATTGCCAATTACAACATTCTATTTTTATTGATAATTATGTGAAACCAAATCAAAATTTAAAAAAAAAAGTTAAATCTTTTGATAAAAATAATAATAATAAAAATAATAACTCCTATTATACTTCTTCTAATTTATTGATTTTTAATGATAACAAACATTTAAATAATTTAAACAAAAACAGTCACAAATAAATTTATAGAAAATGAAAAAAAATATAATTTAATCATTATAAATATATTTAATATTAATAAAGAATTTTTTCTATATTTAAAAATTAATTTATATATTGTTAATTTATTTAATGATCATAATTAGTTTTTACTTATTTTATATTTGTCATTATAATTTCTGAATTTTTTTCATTGAATTTTTCTTATAATAAAAAGCTTATTTGAATTGTAAAATTAATTAATAATAAATAATTAAATAATATTTAAAATTATGTTTGTTTTTTTTTTAAATAATAATAAAATTAATTTTAAAAAATATTTAAAATGAAACGTGAAGATATAAAACAAACAGAAAACTCAAATACTTATCAAGAAGAAGAAGAAAATTCAGATAATTCTGAAGAAGAAAATATAGAAATTCCAAAGAAAAAGAAAAAAAATGAAACAAAAGAGAAAAAAGGAAAAAAAAAGAAATCAAATAAAAAGAAATTAGTAAACATAAAAATAATAAAAGATGAAGAAAAAGAATTTGTAGAATTTGTATTAGGAGATTTTCATGAATTTCATAAAATAAGTGATTTACAAAATTTTAAAAGTATGACTTCATTAAGTTTAATAAATGAAAGTATAGAAGATATGGAAATAATTATAGATAATATTCCAAATAAAGAAGCAATGATATATTTATGTATGAATGAAAATAATATTAAAGAAATTAAAAATATTCATTTACTTCCAAATTTACAATCTTTACATTTAAATTTTAATCAAATAGAAAAAATTGATGAAGGAATTAAAAAATTAGAAAAATTAAAAAATTTTTGGATTTGTGAAAATAAAATAAAAATAATAGAAAATATTCCTGAAAAAATTGAGAATTTATGGATTTCTAATAATTTAATTGAAAATATTCCAAATGATTTAGATAAATATAAATATTTAGAAACATTAAATATTTCTGGGAATTTAATTATTGATTTTCAAAATATTTATAATATAGAAAAATTACCAAAATTAAAAAAATTATATTTAAGTGATATTAATTATGGTGAAAATCCAATTTGTTCTTTTGCTAATTATAAAATGATGATACTTCATATTTTTAAAAAAATAGAAATATTAGATCAATTTAAAATTGATTATGAAGAAAAAAATGAAATTGAATCTTCTTATTTGAAAAAAACTCAATTTTATAAAAAGAAAATAAGACAAACACATAAAATTTCAAAAATGATATTTCATTTAATGAAAGGACATAAATTATTTTTTAAAGGATTAAAATATCATCAAAGTAGATTATTATCACAGAAAATAAAATTATTAGAATATAAAATATATGAAAATGAAGAATTAGGTTTAAATTCAGATTTAAAAATAGAAGATATGAAAAAAGAAATAAATATATTAAAAGATAAAATAATAAATAATTTAAAAGAAACAGAAATTTTAGATAATAATTTTAAAGAAATTAAACAACAAATTTCAGATTTAAATGATTTTTCTATTGTTACTAATTTTTATGAAGTTGAATCTTTAGGTAATTATAAATTAGAACCTGGAAATTTTGATTTAAAATGGGTTAAATCATGTTTTGATTTATTAAAATTAAAAATTCCAAAACAGTTTTTTAATAAAAATCAAATTAATAATATTAACTTTAAAAAAATTTATAGAGTACATAATAAAAAATCTAAAATGATTTATGATTCAATTTATGAAAATTTACTTGATATTAATAATAAATTTGGAGCTGAGAAAAAATTTTTTGATTTTAATTTCCTAATTTTACCAAAAGATATTTTATTTTCTTCTAGAAATCTTTTACAATATTTATTTGAAAAAAAAGAAAAAGAAATGATTTTATCAGATAATTTTTCTTTAATAGATCAATTATTACTTAATCAAGATAAAAATACAAATAAATTTATTGTAGTAATATGTAAATGTATGAATTTTGAAAATTTATTTGAAGAAATAAAAACAGAAAAAGAGTTTAATAATTTAGATGAAATTATATCAGAAATTGAAAATATAAAAAATGAAAAAGATGTAACTAAATTAATTTTAGAAAAAGAAGATAATACAAGTATTTTTCATTATAAATTAAAAGGTGCTGTTGAACCAGAATATATTGTTGAATATGAATATGTTTATAAAGAAAAAAAAGAAAAAAGTATTTTTTTATCTTCTTATAATCAAAAAGTTTATATTAATGATAATCATGAAAATATTTTTAATTTATGCTCTAGAGAATTAAGTTCTGATTATAATAAACAATTTTTTTCTAAAGAATACATTAATAAATATTTATTAAGTAAATTCAGTGAATTTTCAGAATTAGATAATAATATGATTTTCTTTTCAAAAAATACTATTTTAAATTTTTTAAAACAATGTTTTAATTATCACTCTTTGAAAGATTTCAAAGATGAATTAAATAAAATAAATGAGGGAATTAAAGAAATATCTTTTTATGAATTTAAAAAAACATTTAAAAAATCTTTACTTACTACTGAAGATAATGAAAAATTAAATCCTGATAAAGTTAAAAGTTTTAATATTTTTAATAATGAATTTTCAAGTAATGATTTAGAACAATTTTTTAAACAAGTTAAAGAAATAAGTGATGTAGATCCAAAAATATTTTTGATGTTGAAAAAAACAGAAAAAGTTATTTTATCAAATAATCATTTAGATACAATAAATTTATATACTATTCTTAAATTATTTCCAAATACAAAAGAAATCGATCTTTCACATAATAATATTAATAAAATAATTTATGAACCACTTGAAGTAAATAATTATGTTGTTAATATTGATATTTCTTTTAATAATATAGATGATTTTTCAAATATTATTCTTATAATTAATCAATTTAAAGGTCTTTTAGATTTGAAATATTTTGGTAATCCCTTTAATATTTTTTGTGAACAAAATTTTTGTAATAATCCTTCAATCTCTAATTTATCAAATGAAAGAAAAGAATATATTATAAACACATATAATAATTATATTAAATTAAAAGATTCAGAAGATTTATCATTAATAATAGAAAAAAAATGTGCAAAAGTGAATTCTGAAATATTAAATTTTTTGTATCAATATGAATGTTATGCATTTAATGATAAATATAAAGATTTTATAAATAATCCTTATTTCAGAGAAAAATATCATCAAGATACTTCTTTAAATATAATAAATTTAACAAATAAAAAACTAAGAATTATTCCTACAATTGAAGGAGGAAAAGATACTCAATCTCTTTATGTTAATTTAAATAAAATTAAAAAAATAACAAATTTAGAACAATTTGATAATTTAATAGAATTACATATTCAAAACAATAAAATAAAATCTTTAGATAATTTACCAAAAACTTTATTAAAATTAGATATTAGTAATAATGAATTAAAAAATTTAAATAATTTATCAAAATTAATAAATTTAGAATATTTAAATATAGAAAATAATTCAATAGATTCTTTATCAGAAGTGATAAAATTATATAAATTAATTGAATTTTATTGATCAGGGAATTTAATTAATAATATAAAAGAATATTATCAATTAGGTAAATTAAAGAAATTAGAAGTTATTGATATTTATGGAAATGAAGTTTGTAGAATTAATCCTGATATAAGAATAACTATGATTTATTATTGTCAAAATTTAAAAACTTTTAATAGAGTTTCAGTTGATCAAAATGAAAAAATTAAATCTAAAGAATATTTTATTGGAAGATTAACAAGTGAATTATTAGAAAAAAGATTAGGATTTGATTATAGCACTAAAAATTTATTAGATTTAGATTTATCTTCTTTAAAATTAAAAGATGAAATCAATTTATTTTCTAAAGAAAATTACCCTAAATTAAGAAAGTTAAATTTATCTAGAAATATTTTTAAATCTTTTTCTATTTTTGGTTCTTTACCTAATTTAAAAGAACTAAATTTAAATTATAATTTATTTGTAGAAGCTTTTCCAAAAAAAGAAAAAATAAGTAGTGGAAAAGGATTATTTGGTTTGCCAAATTTAGAATATTTAGAAATGTCAAATAACCAATTAGTAAATTTAAATGGACTTCAATTTTTTAAAAAATTAAAAACTTTAATATTAAAAGAAAATAATTTTACTAAAATAGAATCATTAAATAATATGGATAATTTAACATATTTAGATGTTTCAAGTAATAAAATGAGAAATGTAGATAGAACATCATTAGGTGATTTACCTTCATTACAAATTTTTATATGTGATAATAATTTAATGAAAAATATAAATGGATTTTCTAAATATGAATCAATTAAATCAATATCTTTTCAAAATAATAAAATTCAAGATTTAAATTGTTTAGAAAGATTATCAGAATTAAATAAATTAAAAGAAATAATATTAAAAGGAAATCCAATAACAAGATATAATAATTATAGAATTAATTTAATTAAATTATTACCTAATTTAATTAAAATAGATGGAAATGAAATAACAGAAGAAGAAAAGAATGATAGTAAAAAAGAAGAACCAAAACCAATAGGAGATCCAAATTTAAATTATAATATTGATGTTTGTACTGGTCAAAGATTAGGAGGAAATTATTATTATAATTTTAATACTCAAAGAGATAAAGAAAAAAAAAAATCTATATCTACATTAAGTTCAAATAATAAAGGTGAAAGCCCAAAAAAAATAAATTTACCTCAAATTTTTTATAATAAACCTGCTTCTTCAGAAAATCAAAAAAGAATTTTTAATGGATTTTCAAATACTCAAAATAACTTTAGTAAAAATTCTAATGGGAATAATATTAATAAAAATAATATTAGTAATATCAATAAATCTATTGCCCCTGATATTATTAATAATAAAGGAATTAATAAATATAAAATTATTCCTGATAAAAAAAAGAAATAATAAATTTTCATATTTTTCTTTTTTTATCTCTTTTTTTGTTAATTATTTCATTTTTTTATAAATTAAAATTTATTCTTTATTTATTTTAAAAATTGTTAATTAATAATATTAATGAATGATCAAAAAAAGATGAAAAATTTAGAAAACAGAGTTATTGAAGTTACAAAGAAATATCAAGAAATGAGAGAAAAAAAAGAAGAATTAGAAAAACAAAATAAAGAAGTAGTAGAGGAATTAAGACAACAATTAAATGATCTATTAAAAGAAAAAGAAGAACCTGAAATAAGATTAAATGATTTTAAGGAAAAGAAAAAGCAAAATATTTATGAAGAATTAGAATCAAAACAAAATGATTCTGAATTTAATGTTATTAATGCAGAAATTAATGTTAGTGATTTTAATAAAGAAATAAAAATATTAGATGATTATTTTAAAAATGAAGTAACAATTTTATTTAATGGTAAACAAATAAAATCATATTATAAATTTAAAAAAAAAGGAAAACACTCTATAATTTATATATTTACTAAACTATTATTAAGTACTAAAAATATATTCCATGATTGTTCTTCTTTAATTTCTTTAAATTTATCTAATTTTAATACTAAAAATGTTAATAATATGATAGGTATGTTCTCTAATTGTTCTTCTTTAACTACTTTAAATTTATCTAATTTTAATACTAAAAATGTTAAAGATATGAGTTTCATATTCTATAATTGTTCTTCTTTAACTTCTTTAAATTTATCTAATTTTAATACTAATAATGTTAATAATATGAGGGGTATGTTCTATAATTGTTCTTCTTTAACTTCTTTAAATTTATCTAATTTTAATACTAAAAATGTTAAATATATGAGTGAAATGTTCTCTAATTGTTCTTCTTTAACTTCTTTAAATTTATCTAATTTTTATACTATAAATGTTAATAATATGAGAGGTATGTTCTCTAATTGTTCTTCTTTAACAACTTTAAATTTATCCAATTTTAATACTAAAAATGTTAAATATATGAGTTATATGTTCTATAATTGTTCTTCTTTAACTACTTTAAATTTATCTAATTTTAATACTAATAATGTTAATAATATGAGTGAAATGTTCCGTAATTGTTCTTCTTTAAATTCTTTAAATTTATCTAATTTTAATACTAATAATGTTGAAGATATGAGTTGTATGTTCTATAATTGTTCTTCTTTAACTTCTTTAAATTTATCTAATTTTAATACTAATAATGTGAATAATATGAATGAAATGTTCTATAAATGTTCTTCTTTAACTTCTTTAAATTTATCTAATTTTAATACTAATAATGTTAAATATATGAGTGAAATGTTCTATGGTTGTTCTTCTTTAACTTCTTTAAATTTATCTAATTTTAATACTAAAACTGTTGAAGATATGAGTTGTATGTTCTATAATTGTTCTTCTTTAACTTCTTTAAATTTATCTAATTTTTATACTAAAATTGTTAATGATATGAGTAGTATGTTCTATGAATGTTCTTCTTTAACTTCTTTAAATTTATCTAATTTTTATACTAATAATGTTGAAGATATGAGTTTCATGTTCTGTGATTGTTCTTCTTTAATTTCTTTAAATTTATCTAATTTTAATACTAATAATGTTAAATATATGAGTAGTATGTTCTCTAATTGTTCTTCTTTAACTACTTTAAATTTATCCAATTTTAATACTAAAAATGTTAATAATATGAGTGAAATGTTCCGTAATTGTTCTTCCTTAACTTCT
>JAEEGK010011229.1_pt1 | contig 20505 bp, 16 predicted proteins | sample 8958771 | NCBI WGS metagenome assembly JAEEGK01 (sample SAMN16246547, study PRJNA631951) | gut metagenome | biome: gut microbiome; feature: rumen; material: SC-attached | host: Bos | place: Iran: Karaj | collected 2018-10
GTGAACTCCGCCTGCTCCGCGACAGCGAAAGCCTTGTCCGTCCCAGCTACCTCTCGTTCAATATCGAATCTATCCTCAAGGAGGACCGTTACCCCGATTTCGTGGCGTTCTGGTGCTTTATGCAGGCCAGCCGCGTGAACGTGTGGGAAAAGTGGCGTACCGAGGGAATAATGCAAGGTACGCGTGTGCGCGAAGGTCTGCGTACCGGCGTGACGAACGCGCTTCTGTACCTTGGTGCCGGTTTCCTCAAGACCGAAGGCAAAGGCAACAATGTACTGTTGAATGCTCTCGCCGAAGGCAAGCGACCCGATGGTGCTCCCTATACGGTTCAGGTGTTCTACAAGGCGCTTATGCGCGAGGTTTATCGATTCCTGTTCCTATCGACCATCGAAGAACGAGGTCTGATCTTTGCCCATCCCAGCGAATCCGGTACCGACGTGGAACTGGACCCCCGGTTCCGTAATGCCCATAAGCTCTATTGGTCTGGTTACAGCGTTCACCGTCTGGCCGAACGTGCCAAGAAGGCTATCCGTACCGACTGCTATACCGACTTGTGGCACGGCGTTAAGGTCGTCTATAAGGCGTTCCAGGAAGGCAACGACAAGTTGGATTTGATGCCTCTTGGCGGTCTATTCAAGGCTGACCAGTGTCCGTTACTGGATGCTTGCGAGCTCGACAACGAACATCTGATGAAGGCTATCCGTCAACTCCGTTGGAACGATATCGACGGTGTGAAAACCTTCACCGATTACCGCAATATGGGCACAGAAGAGTTTGGTAGTGTCTATGAGTCCCTATTGGAATTGGTTCCCCATGTGGATTTACAGGCGAAGACATTCAGCTTCGTTGGTGTCGGTGACGAGGATGGTATTATCGAAGACGGTAGCACCAAGGGTAACGCACGTAAGCTCAGTGGAAGCTACTATACCGATGCAAGCTTGGTGCAGAGTCTTATCAAGACGGCGCTGGAACCGGCGATTGAACGCAAATTGGCCGAAGAAAAGGCAATGGCGCGTGAGGAACATCGTGACCCTGATTATGAAGCCGCGATACTCTCGTTCCGTATGATTGATGCGGGTAGCGGTTCCGGCCATTTCTTGCTGGCTGGGGCACGTAAACTGGCTGAAAAACTTTCCGAAATACGACTAAGCAAGAACGGCGAGGTTGCAACGGCGTATACATACCGTAAGGCGCTCCGCGATGTAATCACTAATTGCATATACGGCGTTGATTTGAACGAAATGGCGGTGGAGTTGGCTCGAACGGCTCTATGGCTCGAAGGTTACGAGCCGGGTAAACCGCTGGAGTTCCTGAATCACCATATCAAGCAAGGGAACTCGCTTGTAGGCGTATTCGACCTCAAGGTTTTGAATAATGGAATCCCAGCAGCAGCATATACACCTCTCACCGGCGACGACAATGCTGTGTGTACCTCAGCAAAGAAAGCAAATGACAGTCAGGCTGGCAAGAGGTCTATGGGCGACCTGTTCGCAAAAGCAAAACCATTGTCGAACGAAAAATTGGCGAAGCTGACTCGTGAAATCGAATCGTTGCGCAACGACGATTTGGATAGCGAAGAACAAAAACGAACTCTATACGAACAGCTTCTGAAAGATACGGATTACCTCAAGAACAAGACCGCCTGTGACCTCTATACGGCGGCATTCTTTGCCAAGAAAACAGACCTAAAAATGGTGCCCACCAGCGAAGACGTGTTCGATGTGATGAACGGAAACGAGGAACGTAAAGCTGGAATCCGCGAATTAGCTCAGAACCTTTCCAAGGAGTATTCTTTCTTCCATTGGCCTGTAGAGTTTCCGGAAGTCTTCGAAAGAGGAGGCTTCGACTGTGTCGTGGGTAATCCGCCGTGGGATAAGGTGAAATTAACTAAAGAACGTTATTTTGCTCAACGTATTCCAGAAATTGCCGCGGCGCAGAATGCGGACAAAAGAAACAAGATGATTAATGCGCTGAAGAAAACTCCGGGAATGGAGTGCTTGTTTGAAGAATATATACACGCAGACTATATGGCAAAGGCCATAAGCAACTTCGTTCATTCAAGTAATAACGATGATTGTCGCTATCCGCTGACGGGTGTAGGCGATGTCAATATGTATGCTTTGTTCGCAGAATTGATGTTGCAGTTAGGCAAAAAAGATGCAAGCACAATGGGTTTTGTCACGCCAACAGGGTTAATAACGGATGATAGTACAAGCGAATTTTTCCGTGAAGTAAACAAACGTGGAATATTGGCAAGTTGTTATGATTTTGAAAATAGGGATGATCTTTTCCCCGCAGTTCATAACAGTTTTAAATTTACGCTGACAACACTTGCAAGACACCAAGGCTCCTCGAAATTCTATTTCTTTTTGCATAATGTGCAAGAAGGCGAAGATTCTCGTCGCTGCGTTGAACTTACGCGATCTGATTTTGCATTGATGAACCCTAATACGCTGACTTCTCCGGTTTTCCGAAGTCAAGAAGATTTCAAGTTGGCAAAAAAGATATATAGTCGCACAGGTATCTTTATTAACGAAAAAACTGCAAAGGAAGAACCGGATCAAGGCAATCCGTGGCATGTGAAGTTTGACCGCATGTATGACATGTCTAATGATAGTGCATTATTCGCAACAGAACCCGGCATGGGTGTTGACGATAAGCCGATGCTCCCATTGTACGAAGCCAAAATGATGAATCAGATGGATCATCGTTGGAGTTATTATGTAGCACCAAAGGAAACGGAAGATGCTTCTGTGGAACAAAAAAAGGATGTGAATTTTTCTGTTTGTCCTAGATATTGGGTTCCTTATACTGAAACGGTACTACGCGCAACAACTCTTGATACAAAACTAATGTCAGAACTCCGAAATGTCATTTCGGGAAAGTCGAAAACGACGGCAAAGCTACTCAAGCTTTGTCAGGAACTATCTATGTCAGAATCGGACAGTTCAATGCAAACCATTTATCGGGAAGCTTGCAAAAATGAAAACTTTGTAGAATTTTTGACTTCGGCTGCGGAAAAGTTCTGCCCCAAGTATCTGATGGGCTGGCGAAATATTTCAAACGCAACAAATGCTAGAACCTTTATTGCATCAGTGATTCCTTTGTGTGGCGTAGGACATTCAACCTTGCTGTTCTATACCAATAAAAATGCATTACTGAATGCTTGTCTTATAGCAAATATGGCGTCAATCTCGCTAGATTACGTGACACGTCTAAAACTTGGCGGAACCAATATGACTTATGGATATGTACGCCAATTCCCAGTTCTGCCTCCGTCCGCTTACACTGAATCCGCCATCAACTATATTGTTCCTCGCGTATTTGCACTGACTTATACCGCCACCGATATCGTTGAATGGGCTCGTGCGCTCTGGAACGACGCTAGCGTAGATCTCCGCAAGCTCATCCTTGCCCAGCACAAGGATCTGCCTACCGGCACCGACATCGAAACCCTTGCCGCTACCGACTTCGATCCGGCTACAATTCCGCCCATCGTCTTCGAAGACGTTCACCGCGCCAAGCTCCGCGCCGAACTCGACGCCTACTTCGCAAGGCTCTACGGCTTAAGCCGCCGCGACCTCGAATACATCCTCGACCCCAAAACCGTCATGGGCGACGATTACCCCAGCGAAACCTTCCGCGTCCTCCGCGACGCCGAACTCTCCACCTACGGCGAATACCGCACCCAACGCCTCACCCTCGAAGCCTGGGATAAGATGAACTAACTAGAAGGAATTTATATGACCAAACGATCTGCCATATTAATAGCCTCTCCAACAGCAAACACATCTATGGTCCGATCAAAAGAGCCTTTGCACGGAACTTTTAATGATATTGATAATTGGAAAAGGTTCCTACAGCACCCTATTGGTGGATGCTGGCTTGATGAGGAAATCTACGATTTATCAGGGGGTAATCGACAGTTCCTTTTCGAAATAATTAGCAAGTTGAAGGATGTTGATTATGTATTTCTCGCATATTCTGGGCATGGGTATACAGATAACAGAGACGATTTTATTTTTATGAACTATGGTAATGATGTGGTTTCGGTCAAAGAAATCCAAAATGCTATATGTGATGCCAAGTCCGATATAAAAGGAACGTTGATATTTGATTCATGCCGTTGCCTCCCAAAGGAAGAAGAGTTTATTTCTGAACGAAAATCATCTTTGAATGAAAGCTTTGGTGAGGAACTACTATCTATTTCGAGAAAACAATGGGACAATATGTTTAAGGACGTTAAATCGCAGGGACTTGTCACCATACAAACATGTAAAAGATACCAAGAATCCTATATGAAACATCCCTGTTTCGACAAAAGTATATATTCGTGGTTTATGTATAATGAGGGAATTCGTTCAATCCCCCCTCTTAATGTAGGTGCAGCCTTTCAATCGGTGTCTCCTAAAACAACATCAGAGGCTCAAAATGTGAATAAAAAATTACAGGAACCCCAATGTGATAACGAGACTGCGGATTATCCATTTAGTTTAGGAAGGGAAAACGTTTTCGTAAACAAAGCAAGTGCTGCATACAAAAACATATTTGAAGATTAAATATGACCTTCACTGAACGAGAGTTAATAAAAAAAGCCGGTGCCGATAGCAGCTGGAGCATCGTGGAATCCGATGGCCCGGATACCGTAACTCTGGGTAGTGCGTCTCATAATGAACGAGCTACAATCGAGTGTTTTGACCACGAAATGGATGTGACTTTCACAGCATCGTTCAATGAGTCAGAACTTCGGATCAACGGTGCATTTGATGTAATTGGTCAGAAAATAGTTGTTCAGGAACGCGAATACGAATCGCTTCGTCGTGTATTAAGACGCCTTCAGGAACTATTCATAGCGTTGCCGCCTACTCCGATTGAAATATATAACGCTCGCTGGCAACAGATTGTCGCTGGTGGACTTGACGCAACCGAAACCGAGGAAACCGTTAAACAGCGCATCGGTCAAGACGTGTACCGTGAAGCACTTATGAACTACTGGAACGGTGCTTGTGCCGTTACCGGCTGCTCCGTCAATGAAGTTCTTCGTGCAAGTCATGCTAAACCGTGGAAGGACTGTACTACTGCAGAAGAACGCCTTGATGTGTATAATGGGTTCCTTTTAAGTGCAAATTTGGACGCTCTCTTTGATAAGGGACTTATATCTTTTGATGACGATGGAGTCATTATGCTGTCATCACAGCTGAATGAACAGCAAATGAGACGCATCGGCATCTACACCGACATGCACCTTCGCTGGCTTGATGAACATCATTTGCCTTTTCTTCGATATCACCGCGAGAATGTGTGGAAAAGATAAATAGTTGCCTGATCTTTTGAAACCTATTGTCAAGTCCCAAAAAAAATTTCCAATTTTTTTTCTCACATGGGTTTACAAATTGCATTTTCAAATCGATGATATAATTGTTTAGTATATTAATGCCGTACGTCGTCCATTAAGGAGCTCTTATGATTGATCGCGATTTGGATATCCATCTCCCTACCGTCAAGGACATATTTACGCCTCCTCAGGAGGTTTGCTTTGTGACCAAAAGCGCGTCTTTGAAAAAGGCTTGGACCATTATGAGGAGTTATGGCTTTTCGCAGCTCCTTGTGGTGAATCAAAAACCGAGTACAGACGATTTGAAGTATTCGCAAGTTATAGGCTGCTTTTCGTGGGAATCGTTTGCTGTTGTCTCGATTCGTGATGGACAAAATTATTCTGTAGACGATTCGATTGAGCCTTTTATCGAACGCAAGGAATCTGGTAAGTTTGTATGTGTCAGGTATGATGAGCCGGTTATTGATGTTGCAATGAAATTGCAGGATCATGAATATGTCATTGCGAAAGATGATAATGATGTCGTCAGGGCTTTTGTGACTCCTTACGATGTATCTAAACTGTATCTCGATTTGGTCAAGCCGTATTCGGAATTGCAGAAGGTCGAAATTTTTCTGAGGAAGATGATTAATAGAATCCCTCAAGAAAAAGTTGTTGAATGTCTGCAGAATCATTACAAGACGGACTTTAAAAATGGTATTAATTCCGATCGCTTGGAATATAGCGATTACATTATATTGCTGAAAAAGAACTGGATCCAGGATTTGCCGCTAGATAAGGATTGTTTTTTGGAGAGCCTCGACCGAATTCGGCAATTAAGGAACGATGTGATGCATTTTAACAAAACATTGTCGGAGGACGAGGTTTCTTTTTTATCGAACTTTGGAGGTATGCTGCAAGAATGCGTCTAAATTTTGGTACGGTGTAAAAGAAAATAATATATATTTAGAATACTCAACAGATTTGGGCGTCTCGGGAGGCTAAGGCCGATTCCGGGATGTTATTCGCCAGCCTTCACAGGCTAGGTGATCGGCTGAACGGCTTGGTGGCTGAATGGTCATTAAGTTGGAGTTCTCCGGGCAAATAGGATACCTATGCGTAACTATTTCACCTCCCTTTCCTCTGTTGATACCAACCTCCTTTCTGACGAAGATCTTGTTCGCGGTATCAACGCAAGCAACGATTCGGCTTTGAAAGAGGAATTCTTTCGTCGTTACGAAAAAGTAATTGCGAAAACGGTAGATTACGCGTGTGGCAAGACGAAGTACGGTTTCTCCTTTGACGAGGAGTCTGTGTCTGAGGCTAAGAGCGAAGCCTGCTTTGCGGTAGACCGCGCCTTGCGCCTTTATGACTTCAAGAGTTCTTCGCTGAAGACCTTCGTTACGAATAAGATCCTGTTCCATTTTATGGATCTTAAGCGTAAAGCCAAGCTTCACACGGATCGCGAAAAGCCGTTGAGTGATTATGAACAGTATGGCGATTGCGATGATGATTCGTATTCTAGTGGTACGGACTACATCGAATATTCTGTTGCCCGTGATTGCTTTGAAGACGAACAGCACGACAAAGATATGAGAGATGCATGCTCTCGCTTGTTTGCTGAAGTTGTGAATAAGCGTCACCAAGAATGCCTCTGCGCCTATTTGGAAGCTTTCTCAAAGGGTGTAGAGAAACCTGTTGAATATGTGGCCGCGAAAATCGGCTGCTCCAGACAGCAGGTTTACAACATTCTCAAGCAAGTGCGGAATGCTCTTCCGGTCAATCTTGCAGCAGAGATCCGTGCTGGCCTGTAGTTCACGAAAGAAGGGGGGCGTATGCCGAAAGGTGTGCGTCTTTTTTTTATTTTTCCAATGAATCAGATTTACTGGCGATGGCATTGGAGACGGAATGACGACATGGAGAATCGGCTTCGACGAAACGGGATCTTTTGATCACTTGGATCAAAATGACGGTTCGTTTGTTTGTGCGGTAGTGACAAAGAGTAAGAATTCAGAACTCCTTGATAACTTTGTCCGCGTATGCAAAAAATGGTATAGTGGCGTGGACTATACTAAAAGGGAGGCTGTTCTTGAAAAATTCCATGGATGTATGCAAGGCCGTCACCGCAATGGCGTTTTAAAGGATTTGCTTGAGGAAAAGACTCTTTTTGTCCGTGTTATCAAGAGCGTGGGCAAGCCTTATGTTTCTGTGAATCCGCAACAGTGGTGGATTTCTGCAATTTTCGGTGTCATCAATAAGTTCTTTTCGCCTCAGGGCGGCGTAATGCGGGTGGAAAAAGGCGATAAGATTGAAATCGAAATTGCAAATAGAGATGCGATGTGCTTGGGAATGTTGGGCTCGTCGCGCTCTAAAAAGCTTTGGGACCGTTATAACGAAACGTTGTCTGATAGCATAAACACTGAATTGCAAAAAAAACACAGGGGCTATTCGATAAGGGTTAAGTTGTGCGCTGCTGGGAAAAACGAATTGCCTACGTTGGCTGACCAAGTCACGAATATGCTAAAGCCGGAATTCCAAAAATATATCAGCGGTAAAAAAGAGGGCATTTATGCGCTTGTCCAAAATCCGGAATGCGCCTCGCCGTCAAATTTCGCTTTAGGACGGGATGCGGATTCGTATCTTGAAAATGGTGACCGTTTGGGGGCTGTAGAAATTCTTTTATCGCAGATATTCTCTGGATTTTATCGGTCCGATAATGGCGAATGTGTAACGAAATTGGGCGAAATTCTGGATAAGTCAGACTCGCATGCGACAGACTACAAAATTTGGTCGCTGATTGTGAGTTCGGTCGAAACGACTCTTTTGAATCGGGGTTCAGACGGCAATGCGACGAACCATGTTGCCGCAATTATGCCTGTATTGCTGGATCGATTCAGTAAGAAGATCACGGATTCGTCTTTGTTGCAAAGGTTCTTGAAAACGTATGGTAACTTCATCGGCGATGCCGGGCTAGTCCGCGACGAGAGAATGCTTTTCTCCAAGATCAAGGAAAAGTTGCGTGATGGTTCGCTTGTCTTTAATTCGAAATATGAAAAGTGGAATTTTTATGTGAATCTATTGGCCGATGAGGCCGAGATGAATTCCAATGCGTACAATTTCGATGTCCATAAATTAGATGAAATTATAAAAGTGCAAGATGAAATTAATGATGTGAACTATCCCGCAGATTACTTCCACGACGGGCATCCAGATGATGTCAGTTCGCAGGTCTACGGAGAATTAGGGCAGCGCGAAGCATTTTCTGGGCATTTTGAAAAAGCGATTGAACTTCTGGAAAAAGATTATCGCTACTCAACGGAATGTTTTAAGTGCGTGCCGGCCAGTTTTTTGACGGTGGTTTACCATAGATTGAAAAATATTGAGAAGGCCAAGGAATGGCTTGAAAAGCAGAAGTCGCATATCGAAAATAAGAGCGATCAATGGCTGGTGTTAAATGAACTGAGGGTTCGTGGATTGGAATTTGAACTGAACATCGCGAAAGCAGAGTGCAAAGGTCGTGAAGATGATATCCTGTTCTGGCACAATGAAGGCGATTACCCGTGGCCACTTTTGTTGAAATGGCGAGCCTTTATCAAGTATAAAAAAGGGGATGACGATTCTATCAGAATCCTTGAACAAGCCTATAAAATCTTGACTGAATCAAAAGGTTTTACGATTCGCACGCTGGCGCTTTCGCTTAAGGCAATGATAATCGCAATTCATAACGAAACGGGAAATACCGAAAAACTGGAATTGTGCCAAAAGGATTACGAGCAACTGCTGAAAAAATGTTGCGATGAAACACCCTCGTTCAAGGATTACGTGCGGTGCCATAGCGAGTTTGAAAAAGCCCAAAAGGCGAGCCTCACGCTTTGGGAGGCCGCCACCTTGTTGCCGTTTAACTATTCGTAAAGCTTGATTTTGGGCAGCCCATGATGTTGTCGCATTCGTCGATGATGTATTGAGGGATGTTGCTAAATGTTGTGGGCACTAGCTGGTAAATGGAATCGTTTTCGACGTGGAATAGCTCGTTGATGTATTTTTGGAGAACGTTGTTCGTAGTTTCGCGGTCGTCGCCCATGAATATGCGGAATACGAGGACTTTCTCGTAATCAGTTGCATTTCTGTAGATTTCGCGAAGAATGTCGTCATTTCTTACGCGCCTTACTTCTGTTTCGTAATCGAACCCCTCTATGTATTGGCGAATGTGCTCTGTCGCACGAGCGTAACCATCTGGATCCATTTCGTGCCCTTGTCGATTTGTGGGCTTCAATCTTTTGTGCAGTAGGCTTGACAACATATTGTAGGCATCTTCTTTTTCTCCTCGTAATTCGAGGAAACGGCGTAAGTGGACTGCCTTGATTAAATTGTCGTCTGCAATTTTTATCATTTTATCGGTGATGCTAAGGACAGATTTGAAATCGTCGTTTTTGATCCGTTGCTCGCTTAATTCCCCTTCAGTATTTTTTAGGAAGTGTGCTTGCGCGTCGGGAAAACATCTGTGTAATGTGTGGACGATGTCGAGCACTGTTGAAAAATCGTGAGTCAGCAAAAGGACCGTTTTCCCTTGCAACATTGCTTTCTCGTTTTGCACACCTGCGCCAGGATCGTTAGATTGGCTCAGCAAGAACATCATATTCAGCAACGCAAATTTTTTATTCCCGTCAAAAGACGAAATCGGGTCATCAAGAATGATGAGGTCTGGATTTTTACTTATTGCAGAATACATGAATAACACCATGGCAAATGCGTTGCGCTCGCCGTAACTCAAATGCTCTTTGGCGTTATCTACGACACGGTTTACTCCAATCGGTTTTAAGTAAATATTGGCGGTATCGTCTTTTTGATTGATGTCAACTTCGTAATTGTAGCCAGCGCTTTTAAGGAAAGCGTTGATGTTTGTTTTGTTTGTCTCAATGGTATTTTGTATGATGCTTTTTTGTTCGTCGAGAGAATTCTTGATATCTTTCGCCTTGTCGGATACCTCTTTCAGCATATTGTTCATTATATCCGCGATTTCGTTCATTTGATCGCTATTCAAGATGCCGTTTCCAATCCTGGTGAAGTCAAGCGTTTTTTCTTCGATATTCTTGATGAGGTCATCAATATCGTTCAAGGAGTATGGCGTCAGTCTTTTGAGCTTTTGTAAAGAATCGAGGCCTGCGTTGACGGCTGCTTTTATTTCTGTGAGTTTCTTGTTCTTTTCGTCATCGAGCCCGGTGCCTTCGTTTTCTATTCGTTCAAGAAATTCCTGAGAGTCGTTATTGAGGTAAACGCGAATCTTCTTGAATACATCCAGAACGTCTGTTAATTTGGCAATCTTTTTTTCGTCAAATTCTTTAACAAGGGCTTTTGCTGAATCGATGTTTTCATCTTGGACTGGCGAAAGGCAGAACGGGCAAATTTTTCTGTCCTTCATATAATTTATGCCGTTGTTGACCCAGGCGAGCCAATTGGCATTGTTGAAATTTTCGCGGTCCTGTAAGAACGGAGTGTATTTTTCATATTGCGGAGCTATTTTTACGAGCTTGTTGCCTGTGCTAAGATCCGCTTTTGCAATATCAGAGTTTCTTGCGATTCCTTTTCCTGCGCCACATTTCTTTAAGAAGTTGTTGAACAGATCGATGATTCTATTTAATTCTTCGTGTTCCTGAATTGTTTGCGTAATGCTTTGGAGCTGGTCTTTGATCTTTTTCATGTTCTCGTCATATTCTGGCGTCTTGATGAAAATCGAGAACGAATCGTTGATAAGGACTTCTTCTTTTGAAGCCTTGTCTTTTTGAAAAAGGAATTGATTGACATATTTGTCGTCGAATATTTCGACAGTATGGATGTCATCGATGCCGGTGACGTTTGAATTGGGCTTTGTTGCTTTTCCCATGTATTTGTAGGGAATGAGCATGTTCTTTTTCTCTTGATCGTTGGTTGCAAACGCTTTTATAGAATTTGCAATAGAAGATTTGCCTGTACCATTATTTGCGTATTTGATGTTCAGCTTGTTTGGTTCGATTTCGATGGTGCCGCTATCAATGTTGTTGCAGTTTTCAATTGTAATTTTCATAAATTTTCCTTTTTTTTGCTAAATATATTTAGAAAAAAAGGAAATGTTAACTTTAAGGAGTCTTTTTATGGCAAACTGGTATATCGGAATTGACGAACACGGTAATTTCAACCCGTCTGAACCGGAAAATGATTCCTTTGTGTGCGCTGTGGTGACGCAAGAGTCAGGAGAAGGAATCTTCTCCGCATTTAAAAACGTATTTCGATCTGCATTGGGGAAAGATTTTTTAGAAAAAAAAGAATTGCTGAAAGCTTTTCATGGAATTCAACAAAAGCCGGAAATCAAAGAGCTTTTACTGAGAATGCTTTGGCATGATAGCCCGGACTTGATAAAGAACATATATGTGACGGAGGGGCGTCCTTATGTCGTCTCGAATGCGCAACAGTGGTGGCTGATGGGCGTGCAGTCGCTCTTGTTCCAAATGCTGAAATCAAATCTTTTTGCTGCTGATGATTGCGTCAGTATTTTTATCGCAACGCGTTCTTTGGATTCAATTGGATTCTATTCTCCTGCAATGGTTCAAAAAGCAAAAAAGGAAGGCGATGAGGAATACTTAAAACTTCACAGGTCATATCATACATTCTTGGAACATGAAATTAAAAGTTGGCTAAAGTCAATATGCAAAATAAAAGTATCTGTATGCTGTGAATCGGCTTCGGTAAGTACTCCAGTTGCATTGGCTGATCAAGCTGTCAATATGGCGCATCCATCGTTTAAGAATGATTTGCCACAAGGTGTTTTGCAGACGGTTCCCTGTTTAAATTTCTTGCCGGAACAACAACCTGCATCACTTTTACAGGTCGGGGATGTTCTTGGGGCGACGTATGCGTTCTTGGACGGATTCTTTGATAAGCAAAATGAGTCTTTCAAAGAAGTTGTATGTGATATTTTTGGAGCCGTTGACGGAAAGCATGATGCCGAAATAAGAGAAACCGTTTGGAATCTTTTGATTGAAGCCTGTGATAAGGCTCTTATGCAGCGTGGCGCTGATGGTAAAATCGTGCATCGAGTTCTTTTGCTTAAACCGATGTTGGAAAAGGAAATTGAAACCCGAGGACTTCCGTCTAGCTTGCAATCGGCGTATTTTAAACTTCTGAGTGCGTTGTATGCTCATAGCGGTTCTATAAATTTAGATGAATTTGACCGCATGGAAAAAGCCATAGTGGCATCAAATGATTTTAGCAATCCACATGAAAGGTGGAACAGCTATTTAGAATTGCAGCTGTTTAAAGCGCAGTCTTTCTTTAACGGATATAATTTTAATGTCGATTTTTTGGATGGACTTCTTGAAACTCAAAAGAATGTTGCGAATTTGCAGAACGCCAAAATGGGGCTGATGGAAAACTCCGTGGATGATTGCTGTGCCAAGCTTTTAGGGACGCTGGGGCAGGCGGCTGCATTTAAAGGCGAATATGAAAAAGCGTTAAAATATTTTGAAGAAGACTACAACTGCACTTCGGATCCTTGGAAAAGTCAGGTCGCAAGTTATATCGTCGTTGTCTATCATAGGCTTGAAAATTGGGAAAAGGCCTGCGAATGGTTTGAAAAACAGTCTGGAATGAATTTTGAACAATTCGGAAATACGTTTGATGTTTCGTCGAACATGTGGCTGGTCTTGAATTACTTGAGATTGTATGCATTGGGACTCAAACTGGGTAAATCTTTACCGCCATTCCCAGAAAAGGACAAATTGCGCTTTAGCGGCGACTATCCTTATGGCCTTATACAAAAGTGGGTTGGAATTTGCCTGTATTTTATGAAAGATTCTTCTAGAGTCGATGGTTTGCTTAAAGCATCTTGTAAAAGTTTGAGGTCGTGCGATAGCTATGCCATTAACTCGTTGGCTTTGCCTGTTTTGAAAATGAGGTATAGAATGGCTGGTTACGATGATGCTGATAAAAAGGCAAATCGCTATAAAGAGTTACTTGAAAAGTGCCGTGAGTCAGAAGGCTTTGTATCGTACATGGCTGACAAGAGTGAATTTGAATTGGATGATGGTAAGTTTGACATCTGGAAAACCGCAATGATGCTTCCGTTCAATTACGCATAAGCGAGGTATGTATGAAGATTAACCTCAAAGAATTAATTGAAAAACGATGGAATTCGAAATGCTCTTTTGATGAAGGCTCGAAGTCAATTACGGACGAAATGGTTGATGCCGCCGTATCAAGCGGAAAACCTGAATTTGCTGTCATATTGAATCGAAGCGTAAGCGTATGTAATTTCCCGAGTTTAAAAGAATTTTTCGTTACGGGAATATTTGATTTATGGAACATTAATCTTAATATTTTTAATCTAAAATGTAAACCAGCAAATTCTTATGGTCGCTGTTCCCTGATAACCTTTTCTAAAGTCAAACCCGCAAAGATAAGAATTTGCGCGGCTCCTGAAGATTTAACAAATGATGAAGTGGAACGGATTGAGCAAATAGAAACATTCATAGAATACTGCAAAGATTTAGAGATTTATATCAATACTTCTAAAATTCCTGATAGTCTGAAATCTTTAGCACATAAAATTAAATATGCTGATTATCGGAACGAAGTGTTCGATGTTAAGTATTATTCAGAAAGATTTTTAAGAATTTCTCATTCCATATCTGACCGAATGAAGACAGAAAAATTCATTCCTTTGAAAGATTTGGTAGAAATCGACGAGACGGGTAATCCTAAAAAGGATGACATCCTCATTTCAGAGGATGGGGAAGTTTATTTAATTACGGAAGATTCCAAAATTACGAACGATTCCAAAACAGTGTTTACGACATCTTATGCAGTCTTGCGACTGAAATCAACTTTGGTTACTCCGGAATATCTTTTCTTGTACCTGAATAGCGATATCTTTGACGATATAACTTATCTTTTAAAAGTTGAACTTCCTCAAGAAGACGACTGGCTGTTTACCGATTGGAATGTTTTAAGCGAAATAAGAATTTTTATACCTGCATCGAATACTCCGATGGCTTTGAATCCGGACTTATCTCAAAAATATAGAGATGAGTTTAATAATACATATCGGCCTTATTTGACGACAAAAAAAGACGATAATGACGACAACGCGCAAAATGAAACGATCATACAGGAAGAACTGGAGGGTGAGAACCTCGTTTCTGATCCGGTTGCTAATGACATAATTCTTTGTTATATGCGGGAAGTGAATAAAATGGTTTCCAATGAAACCTATTTTGGAGCCGTGATACTAATCGGCTCAATACTTGAAGCTTTTTTAACAAATTGGCTTGGAGACTTGGAAAAAAATAAGGATTATTTTAGGATTGCTGTTAGTCATGTATATCGCCATGGAAAAGAACGCCCTGTACATTTGCAGTTTAAAGATGCTATTAACAATGTTATACCATTATTAAAAATTAATAAAATACAAAAGGAAAATATTCGAAAAAAAATGGAGGCAATCCGTTCTATGAGAGATAATGTCCATGTAAGGGTGCATTTAGAAAATCCAATAGAAATGACAAAGTCTGTTTGCGAGACTGCGTTAAAATATTTGGAAGACATAATAAAATTAAGATATCGCAATTTCCAAATGGATTCTTTCATGAAGAAAATCTCTATGGAGTAACAAATGGCAAACGATATAAAAGAATCTGTTGTAGCTACAAATGAGAATATTCATAAGCTAGTCAATGATGCTATAGAAAAGAATGGTGTTGATTGCGATTTAAATTATATTGATGTATCGCAAGTGACAGATATGAGCTATTTGTTTTTTGGCTCTAAATTTATCGGCGATATCAGCCAATGGGATGTTTCAAACGTGACCAATATGTCAAAGATGTTTGAAATGTCGCAATTCAACGACGACATAAGCAGTTGGAATGTCAGCAATGTTACGGATATGTCAAGAATGTTTGCGGATTCCCAATTCTGTGGTGACATCAGCCATTGGGATGTTTCGCATGTGAAAAACATGTACAGAATGTTTGCTGACTCAAAATTTAATGGCGACTTAAGCAAATGGAACGTGTCTAATGTGGAAGACATGTCTTTGATGTTTGAATCGTCCCAATTCAATAGCGATATCAGCCAATGGGATGTATCTAATGTGAAGAATCTATCAAGAATGTTCTGCTTTTCAAAATTCACAGGTGATATAAGTAAATGGGATGTTTCCAATGTAACAGATATGTCTTCTTTGTTTAGCGGCGCTGATTTCAATGGCGACATAAGTCATTGGAATGTATCTAATGTGAAAGACATGAGCGGATTATTTTGGGAGTCTAAATTTACAAAAGACATCAGTGGATGGGACGTGTCCAATGTGATTTCCATGAGAGGAATGTTTTATCATTCTCCATTTAATGGTGATATCAGCCAATGGAACGTATCTAATGTAACGGATATGCCTTATTTGTTTAGCGGCGCAGATTTCAATGGCGACATAAGCCATTGGGATGTATCTAATGTGAAAGACATGTGCGGATTATTTTCGGAGTCTAAATTTACAGGAAACATTAGTAGATGGAACGTTTCTAATGTGGAATATATGTGCGGTATGTTTTCCATGTCTAAATTTGACAATGATCTTGCCGATTGGGATGTGTCTAGCGTAAAAGATATGTCGTGCATGTTTTCTGGAAGTCTGGAATCGAAAACGCCTTTCAACAGGGATATTAGCCGTTGGGATGTATCCAATGTGACGGATATGAGGTTTATGTTTAATGATTCGGAATTTAACGGAAACATTGATAACTGGAAGGTCAAGAAAGAAACAAACCAAAATAAAATGTTTTTGAACAGCCCCCTAGAAATGCGCCTTCCTAAATGGTATCAGCCTTGTGATGGTATGTGGCTTGTGAAGAAATATAAGGAAGAAAGTACCCTCAATTCAATTATAAAAAATGTAGTTGAACGAATATGCAAGATTAATAATGAAACAGGCCTAAATGTAGCCATCCAAACTTATACGCTTGAGCCTTATATAACAGATTTTATAATAAAAGATTGTCTAAAGAACGACCTTGATATAGATGGTAGTCAAATTGAGTATGCTTCCACCGTACTTGCCAATACATTCATCGTTGAATATGTTCAAAAGGAAAAAGAACAAGCCAAAATAAAACAGATGCTTACGTCTGATGCCGAAGACAATCAGACATCAACATAACAAAATCACTTGACAATTTGACCTCCTCGATACGATATAAACACATGTATTCGTTCTTCTGGAGGTCTTTATGAGTGACAATATTGATTCTCGCTATAAATTGTACGAAGAAAATCCGAGCGCTCTGAAAAAAGCGCTCCTTGATATTCACAACAAAACAGAGAACACTTATTCAGTATTCCGCGAAATTATTCAGGAACACGCGGGCATTGGCAAGGCGTCTATTGTCATAATGGCAGCAAATCATGCTTCGCATTTAGTGAAAATTGCATGCAACGAAGACAAATCTAATGCCCAACGAACTAACGACATTTTGAACGCAATCGCTCCGATGTATGAATTGCTTTATGATCGCCTAACAAGGGAAACGTTTGAAAATTTGGAAATGGAGCTTGAGGGGGAGGGACAATAGTCTGTGTAATTCCGCCGATTTTCGTTGAGTGATGAATTTGAACTAATAATTACTTATAAAAACAAAAAAACTTGCATCACATGATATGCAAGTTTTTTTCCTTTACCCTTGTACCATTTCGTACATATCCAATTCCGTTTGAGTCGAACAGATTTCTTCTTCAGTGGCGGAGTCTATATGGAGTGTGACCGTAACGTCAATGCATTTGCTGTCGAGCCTGTTTAAAAATTGCGTGAGTTGGTCGCGTTGTTCCAAATCAAGTGAATTGTAGTTTATATGTATATCGTTGTTTTCGTTTGATATACTGTCGTCTTTATAACTGCGGATCTGGAGCGTGTCTTCTATTTGCTTTTTGAATTGGTTTTGAATTTCTCGTAGTTGACGGAGAGCAAGATGACTTTGGGTTGTCGGGTATTTCGAAACTTCTTCGTCGATGATTTCTTTTAGACGCGGCAAACGCTTGGAGTCGAGTCTGCTAAAAAGAGGATAATAGAATGCTGGGTATTGGCCTTGGTATTCTAGAGAAATCGAAACCACGTTTTTTTGATGGACGTCAGCAAGGAATTTCCCATTTTCATCGCGAAATTTGAATTTTATGTTCCTGTTGCCGACTTTGGCTGTGTAATAGATGACAAATAGCGGGTTGAGGCCCATAAGATAATCGATAACGGGTTGGTCAATCCATGTCTTGGGCTTATTTTTTAAAAAATTGAACATACTCTTCAACATATTTCACCTTCTTCCCATTCCTCTTCGACATCCGACTTCGGGATTTCAATCTCGTCGAGAAACTTGCCCTTCGTTTGTGCGATGAACGCTTCCATTTCTTCCCAGCTGGTGCGGAGCAGGTAAATGAGGTAACGCAGGCCTTCGAAGCATTCGATATCGTCGTGGTTTTCGAACAGCTCGGAGTAACCATCGCTTTCGTACAGCGCACCGGCTTCTTGCAATTTGTCGAGTTCGTCGGAATAAGTGTCTTGATCCATCCACCAGTCAAAAGTGGATGATTTAGTCTTGTAGATTATCGGCATTCCATCGCATTCGGAGATGATGAAGAAGAACGGTTTTCCTTTCATTGGTTTCAATTCGACTTCGGCGTTGAAAATGGCTGGGTCCGGGCCGCCGCTGTACTGATCTACGCGGGCGTTTACAATCTGGTACTTTTTCATAGGGCGTTCTCCTTGTTTGTGCCTTCTGTATTCATTATCGCGATATTGTTCACGATTGTAAAATGGAATTTCAAAAAAATGAGTTTGCCGAAAAAAACGGGCGTCGCATTCCTCGCGAACGCGTTCCCGCCCGAATCTCTTTGCGTTTTCTACGCTGCCATGAGCTGTGTGAATTCCCCAAGCAGCCCTTTTTCTTCCATCGTGTGGACCAGCATTTTGCGGTACTGACCGATGCATGCACGGGTGCAGCCCATGCGCCTTGCGATTTCGGCGTCGCTGTATTCTTCGCCTTCTTCGCATAACGTGCGGGCGATTTCGATATATTTGCTCAACTTGGCGTTGTCCTTGATTTCGCGGTAGAGTAACTGGGCTGCGTCCTTCCAGTCGCAATCGTTTACGATTGTATCGCTGTGTTCGGTTTTCTTGAATGCTTCGATCATGTATGCGTTTTCGGTGGTGTTTGCAATCTTGGAACAGCATTCCATCGAAAAATCCACGCACTTTTCACGTTTGCTGTGCTTGGTGTTGTTGCGCTTGGCGTCTGCCAAAAACCAGTTGCTCTTTTGGACGGTGTAGGCGAGGAAGGGCACGCCCAAATCCGGGTTGAACGTTTCCACGGCATTGTGGAATACGGTAAATGCGTCGTAGGACAAGTTGTCCAAGCGTTCCTTGGGACTGCAGTTGTTGAGGCTGAAGTCGGAATCCATCTTGTAGGACTTGCCTACCATGATGCCTGCGAGGCGTTCCCCGCAGATGTCCCAGAGTTCGTAGATGGCCTTGTCACGGACGCGCTTGTCGGCGGCAGTCTGGGCGACCGTAATGAGGTTGTTGATGACGGTGTTGTTGGGGGTGTTGTATTTCATGTGGATTCCCTTGGTGAGGTTTGGTGCTGTGCTTGGGGCGGTGAAATTTTGAAAAAAGACGACAGAACACCCTTTGATTCTTATCAAAAGGCAAAATAACTGTGTCTATATATGTGATTACGTGGGCGAATCTAAGGTTGGGCCGGTGGGGGGCGTGACACTCAGGTGGAGGGTGTCGGAGAAAGCGATGGAGAAAAATTCAAATACTTTCATATTTACGTTTAAAATATAGAGAAATCGACTGTCAAAACATGACAGTTGGCAAGTAGTTTTGTAAACAAAATTTAGCATTCTATGCGTTTTTGAACGTTTTTTTGCGATGTACCGCTGGGGTTATCCCCATAAAATAACGTTTTAGGTCAGTCCTGCCGGATTTGTGCCAGCTTTTGCGTTACATCTATATCAAAATTCCATTTTGAGAGCCGCAAGCGGTGCTATTGTCTCTGTTTTGGGGAAAATTTATATTTGTATCAGAGGTATTGTTATGACGGAAAACTTGATAAAAAATGCTTTGCATGCTATTGAGACGATGGATCATTCAAGAGAAGCGGCCATAGCGCGGTTGCATAGGGCGGGGATTGTCACAAAATCCGGTAAGATGACCGCTTTTTATCGTAGGTGCATTAAAGCTCAAACGCCTAAGGATTAATGTATGGACGATATTTATTTGGACCGTCCAAATCTTTATATCGGTTTTCATGGTTGTGAAAAAAATGATGGAATGGATTTGATTCTCCATCCCAATCGAATCCATTTGAGTTCTCATGATTACGAATGGCTAGGACATGGGTTCTATGTATGGGAAAACAACCTTGATAGGGCTTTGGATTGGGCGTGCAATCATCACCCCAAATACAGGGAACCTTTTGTGATAGGTGTTGTTTATACATTAGAAAAGTGTCTTGATCTTACAGATAAGTATTTTATTGAATTGCTTTCAAAAGATTATTCAGGTTTTATTAAAGATCTTGATGAAATTGGTGCGTCTATACCCCAAAACACAAATTTAAATGGTTGTCCTAATCCTAGCGGAATTCTAAGATATCTTGACTGTTTCTTGATTGAACATGTTCATTCAGTAAATGACATTGCCGAAGACATTCCTTACTTTGACACTGTTCGAGGTGCGTTTACGGAAGGCAATCCGGCTTATCCGGGGACTCAATTTGGTGATAAAAACCATATCCAAGTTTGTATTCGTAACAAAATGTGCATTAAGGGACTCTTTTTACCTCGTTATTAGCATTTCCTAACCACTGCATACTAGCCACCAACCCCTAAAAAGCACCTGTTTTCCTGCATTTTCTTCCTACTTCCTACTTCCTACTTCCTACTAATTTTACTATCTTTGCACCCGTCCAAGCAATATCGCCTGGGCATAAACAATCACCGGCTTGCAAGAGTCGCTTCGGTGGCGCGGTACTTTTAACTTCGCTTTGTGGCTTAATTGCAGTCCGGGTAGTAACAACCGAAAAGGAAAATATACTATGGCTAATTTGCCTTCCGTCGAAGATCTGCTTGCTGCAGGCTCCCACTTTGGTCACCTGACTCAGCGCTGGAAT
>JAEEGK010011232.1_pt1 | contig 20504 bp, 21 predicted proteins | sample 8958771 | NCBI WGS metagenome assembly JAEEGK01 (sample SAMN16246547, study PRJNA631951) | gut metagenome | biome: gut microbiome; feature: rumen; material: SC-attached | host: Bos | place: Iran: Karaj | collected 2018-10
CTTTTAATGAATGAAAACTACTCATAATGCACCTCTAAAAGCTTTATGTCTAACTTTAGGGGTGCATTTCACTGCATTGTTCCATTCAATTTTTTATAGAAACAAGGTTAAACCAATATATAAAGAGAAGAATGGTAGATTTAAAAAAGTGAACGGTGAAATGCAATACTGGGAACTTAAAACATGTGTAGCCTAATATTTTAGTGACAGCAATAATCCTATAAGAAAAAATCTTGAATTTTTCATTCCTCTTAGAAATAAGATTGAACATAAGTTCTTCCCCGAATTAGATTCTAATATATTTGCTGAATGTGAGTCGTTATTGTTGAATTTTGATAAGGTTGTAGAAAAAGAATTTGATGTAAAATATTGTTTGCGAGAGTCTCTGTCTTTTGCCTTGCAACTGTTCCCATCAACAGAAACACTTAGAAGCGCAACTAAATCAAATAAAGACTATGATTGCGTCTTATCTTTTATAAATCAATATCGTTCCTCAATTAGTACCGAAATATTAAATTCTGGTGAATATGCATTTAGGGCCTTTTTAATCCAAGTTGCAAATCATAAATCAAAAGATGCATTGCCCATACAGTTCTTCCCTTATGACAAAATGAACGATGAAGAAAAGAAAAAAGTGGAAAGAATCGCTGCTATGATTAAAGAGAAGCATATACCAGTTGCTAATGATGATAAGATGAAACCCGGAGCAGTGGTCGAACTTGTACAAGCAGCCTTAGGCAATAAGACTGTTCAAAAAGGGAAGAAGAAAGTTGATAAATTCAATTCTACCACTCATACATTATGTTGGAAAAAGTATAAGGTTCGTCCAGATAGCAGAAGTCAACATCCAGAAATAACTGAACCCAAATACTGTGTTTATGATTCCATGAATAAAAACTATGGATATACTCAAGCTTGGGTTGATTTTCTTATTGAAAAAATGAGTGATGAAGATGAATATAATTCGCTATATTAATAATGCAAAATATAGAACGTTATAGATATATGATAACAATAGATGAAATACGAGCTTGTTGTTAACGAGAGTACCATTTTACGCGCCATTAACGATCTGAGAAAACTCGGATATATAGACCCAGAACACTCGAAAGTTAAGGGTGAGTGGCAACTATTGAAGTAGTGAAGACATACTCCAAGAAAGGTGTTGTCCGTTAAGGCCGATATATTATCTGCTATCAAAGTTTAATGCCAAAGCGTGTAAAAAGTTACGGGAGAAAGCGAAATTCTCCGTAACTTTTTACATAAAGTCTTGATAGTATTTGAGATGTTTTTTCTATGAAATGTTTCTTGAAATTGTTGCCACAATGAGTCATCAATTGAATGTTTTTGCATTTTATTTACCTCCCAAAATACTGAGTTGACAGATTCGGAAATGGTACATCAGATCAATGTGCGAAAATGCCCATAAATAAAGGGCGAGCTTGCTCTTTAAAAGCCCGCCCCAACCCTGAAATGTTACTTTCAGGGGTATTAGGCTGCCCCATCGAAAAAACGATACACTCAAGCAAGCTCCTTTTTGAAGACTTTTTTGATAAGCTTGAAATTGTTGTCGTTGATGATGGAAAAGTCCTTGGCGATGTAGATATCTGTCACTTCAAAACTGCCAACGTGGTTGAGTGCTTCGTCAACGTCACCTTTGCTGAACTTCATTAGGTTTCTGGATAGGGTGGCGAAGGTGTGACGAGCCTGATAAAATTCGAGGTCGTTAATGCCGACAGCTTTGCCAACAGTTTTCAGGCCAATGTTCAAGTTCTTGTTGAAGCCTTCGTAATCGTTGTAACGTGAACTGAAATTAAAGACGGTTCTGGAGCCAGCATATTTTTTCATGAGCGGCTTGATAAACGGATGGACTTTCACTTCGATATAGGCTTCATCGCTTCTGCGATTTTTGGTCTTCGTTCTGTTGTATTTGATGAAGCCATTTTTGTAGTTCGTTGCTGAGAACAAATCTACGGAGTTCATTCCCATCAGACAGAACGATAATATAAAGGTTTCACGCGCGAGTTGGGCACGGCTTCCTGGTTTGCCTTGATAGTGATAGACTTTCATTAACTCTTCCAAGGTAAGCGCACGGACTCCTTTCTTCATCACTTGCTTGGGAACTTTGTAACGGATGAAAGGGTCACTTTTGATGATGGTCTTTTCTTCTGTGTTGAATTCAAGCATAGCCTCACGGAACAGATGACGCAGTTCACCCAAGTAAAGCGATTGTGCTCTTGGTTTCTTTGACAGGTGACTCTCGAACTCTTTCAGTAGAGTGTAGGTGAGGTCAGAAAAGAGAAGGCTCTCCTTGCCAAGAAATGAGGAAAAGGTGTTGAGCATGCACTGGTAGTTTTTCTTTCCTTTGATGCTGGTGTGGGTCAACCAGTTCTTGGCAAAAGCAAAGAAGTCTGCTTCCTCTTCTTTCTTGCTGATGGTAGAAGTGATGTGTTGGGCATCCACCTTGACACCTAAAGCTTCAATTCCTAATTGGTTGTTTTTTTTTCCCAATTCAGACGCATCATCTCTATCTGCCTCGCCTTGCTAAAGTCTTTAATCTTTTTGGTGCGAGGCGAGATCTCGGATTCCAATACTTTGACTTGCGTGTTGATACGCTTCTCTGTCTTGCCGCTTCTGATTCTCAGATAAACGGTTCTCGTCTTGTTGCTACTTAGCTTTCCGTACTCAGTTGTAATCGTTGCCATTTTAACTAAAAATTTGCGCCGATTTTGCGCCGATTTTGGCATTTTGCGCTGATTTTGCGCCGATTTTTCACCCTAAAAGTTGGTCTCAGACCAATAAGTTGGAAGTCCATACCCCAGAATGAAAATTATCGAGAAGCCCTTTGTTTACTGGGATTCTCGATAATCAAATGGTTGTGATCCCGTTGGGATTCAAACCCAAGACCTTCAGAACCGGAATCTGACGCTCTATTCAGCTAAGCTACGGGACCGGAACTGCTTCGGGGCAGTTGCATTCATCAGAAATGCGGGTGCAAAGATACGACAAAATCTTAAAATCGGCAAATTTCTGCCCAAATACTTTTTTGTTTGCGAAGAAAATGCTACTTTTGCAGCAGATTAATAACATAAACCCTACCGATTATGAAACATTTCGCATCAAACATCATTGCTGTGACAGTCTTGGCCATGAGTGTGTTTACCTTATCATCGTTCACCACAAGTGCAGCCGAAGAGCTGACATTTAAAAACCTGTTGGACCTGCTCTATCGTTATGGCGAGTCTGAAGCTATCCAGAACAATCCACTGACGTTCTTGTTTTATGATAGTGTTCAGGATGGGGAGATAGAGTGCATCGAGGTGGTGTATGGTAGCGATGTGGAGAAAGGCAAGAAGATAGATTACGGTTATGAGGTCCTGCCTACATCCGACCACGCCTGTTATTTCCGCATGAGTCTCGACACATCTACCCAGGCCAGCCTCTACTTTATGAGTAAAGATGATGCCAACCAGTTTCTTGCCCGTCTGGCAAAGACAGCACCTGTAACCTATAACGATCAGACCTACTGCATACGGGTTCAGGAAGATGGGATGCACATTTCAACACTTCGCGGCGATGGCGACTACAGCACAGAGTTCGTGGTTTATCAGCCCGTAGAGAGTGATGGTGGCTTCTATCGTGTGGAGATTGAAGTGTATATGTAGTGCAATTTGTTAGCGTAAATCAAGAATTTGTGTCATTTTGCAATATTATTCGCCGTTTTGCTTGCAGAATTTAATTAAATGTGTATCTTTGCACGCAATTTAAGCATAAACTGTAAATATGGGACAAGTTTTAAAGCCAATCAAGTATGAACCGCTGCTCGACATGAAGCAGACGGAGCAGGGTATCAAACTGATTAAGGACTTCTTTCAGCAGAACCTCTCTACAGAGTTGCGCCTGCGTCGTGTCACCGCCCCTCTTTTCGTGTTGAAGGGTCTGGGTATCAACGACGATCTGAACGGTGTGGAGCGTGCCGTCACCTTCCCCATCAAGGATCTGGGCGACGCCAAGGCAGAGGTGGTTCATTCACTGGCTAAGTGGAAGCGTCTTTCGCTGGCCGAGTATCAGATAGAACCAGGTTACGGCATCTATACAGATATGAACGCGATACGCGCGGACGAGGAACTCGACAATCTGCATTCACTTTATGTGGATCAGTGGGACTGGGAGGCTGTGATCCGCAAGGAGGATCGTAACCTCAGTTTCCTGAAGAATATTGTGGAGCGTATCTATGCTGCCATCCGTCGCACGGAATATCTCACCTGCGAGACTTATCCGCAGATCAAGCCTTTCCTGCCAGAGAAGATTCACTTCATCCACGCAGAGGAGCTGTTGCAGATGTATCCTGACATGACGCCGAAGGAGCGCGAGGATGCCATCTGCGAGAAATTTGGTGCCGTATTTATAATAGGTATAGGCGGCAAGCTGTCGAATGGTGAGAAGCATGATGGACGTGCCCCGGACTATGATGACTGGTCAACAGTAGCCGAGAATGGTCGCGAGGGTCTGAACGGTGATATCCTGATTTGGTATCCTGTGTTAGGACGTTCATTCGAGCTCTCTTCGATGGGTATCCGTGTGGATAAGGAGTCGTTGCTCCGCCAGTTGAAGATTGAAGACAAAGAAGACCGCAAGTCACTCTACTTCCATCAGCAGCTGTTGAACGACAAACTGCCTTTGAGCATCGGTGGTGGTATCGGACAGAGTCGTCTCTGTATGGTATTGCTCCACAAGGGTCATATCGGCGAGATTCAGGCCAGTATCTGGCCCGATGATATGCGCGATGAGTGCAAAAAGTTAGGCATGAACTTGATTTAGAAGATAAGTACGAATCATTTGGGCAGGTTTTGACAAAAAACTTGCCCATTTTTTTGTGGTTTCGGAATTAATGGTTACCTTTGCACTTGATTTTTTAGCAAATACAATTATTTCAATCAGAATATGAAGAAAAGAATATTGATATTTTCATTAGGTCTGTTCCTTTCCTGTGGTATGATGCAGGCACAGGAGGCGCAGATGAGTGCGTTGCAGCAGCGTGCAGAGACAAGTCTGAAGGATAAAAAGACCGCAGATGCCCGCTATCATTTTATCCGTGCCTACGAGGAGTATATGAACAAAGGCAACTATCAGGCTGGTACGGAGTGTGGTGTGAAGGCTGTGGCACTCTATTATAAGGAGAATTACTATAAGGAGGCATTTGACTTGCTGTCGCGTATCGAGCAGAATATCCAGGGTGATCAGGCCACAAAGGCTGCTCTGCTCTACCTGACTTCGAAGGAGCGCTACGAGATGTATATGAGAATGAAGCGTTCTGTTAATGCTCTGGAGCATCTGAAGGCGATGGAGAACTTTGCAAACGTATCGGGCAAGGAGGATTTGAAGAATGATGTCCTCTATAACAAGGCGATTTATTATTATTCTTTCGGACAGACTGCTCAGGGTAATGCGGTGTTCAAGGAGATGGCTTCCAAGCTGACGAACTCGAAAGAGTATGATAAGGTGGATGCGGCCTATAAGACGCTGATAGCCAACGGACGCAAGAGTGGTAACGCTAATCTGGTGGCTAACTCATATAGCAACTATATTGCATGGAAGGATTCTGCGATTGCCATGAAGCATGCCGACGATACCAAGGCTTTGGAGAATAAGATTACCGAACTTAATACGACGATTGAGGAAAAGGACAGCTCGCTGACCACTCGTCAGGCTGCCATCGTTGGTCTGAGTATCCTGGCTGCAGCTCTGGCAGCAGCGCTGGTGCTGGGTGCCCTTGTGCTGATGCGTTTTATCCTGCTTACCCGTAAGCAGAAGAAGCAGATTGATCTGGCCAACGACAGCAATGCGCTGAAGGCTAAGTTTATCAGTAATATCTCGGCACAGATGAATCCCACTTTGCAGAAGTTCGATCAGAGTAAGCCTGAGGTGAAGGCACTGATGGACTTCAATAGTCATATCCAGCAGCTCTCGGATCTGGAGAATTCGGATGCAGAGGAGATGGAGTTTGAGGAGATCAGGATCCCTGAGTTCTGCGAGGAGCTGATGGAAGAGATTCGTGGTAAAGTGAAGAGTGAGGTGAACCTCACGGTGAACGCGCCGAAGATGAGTGCCAATTTCTATAAGCCTTATGTCTCTCATATTCTGAGTCATCTGCTGAGAAATGCGGCTATCTATGCGCCTGCAGAAGGCACCGTCACGCTGGAGTTCAAGAAGCGTGGTGCACATGCATTCCAGTTCCTGGTGGCAAATACGGGTGAGCCCATTCCTGAGGAGAAGCGTGAGGATGTGTTCAAACCCTTCCTGGAGATTAAGGATCTGACGGAGGGCGACGGTCTGGGACTGCCCATCTGTAAGCAGATGGCACTGAAGATGAGGGGCGATCTGGAGATCGATCCGAAGTTCACCAAAGGCACGCGATTCATCCTCGATCTGCACTCATAAGTGTAGAAAATACAGTCTCCAACTTGACTGCAGTCAATTTTAACACGGATTAATCTAATTTTTCAGATGGAAAATAGAGATTAATCCGTTTTCTTTTTGTAACTTTGCACGCGAAATATGCACTTTATTATAACGTTATAACAAGAAAATGGCTGAAAATAAGAAAATTAAGACCGCTTTGGTGTCTGTTTTTCACAAGGATGGTCTTGACGAGCTCCTCAAGAAATTGAACGAGGAAGGTGTGAAGTTCCTGTCAACTGGTGGTACCCAGCAGTTTATTGAGTCACTGGGTTACGAGTGCCAGAAGGTAGAGGATGTAACCACTTATCCCTCTATTCTCGGCGGACGTGTGAAGACCTTGCATCCGAAGGTGTTCGGAGGTATCTTGGCGCGTCGTGAGAATGAAGGCGACATCGCACAGATGAAACAGTATGAGATTCCTGAGATCGACTTGGTAATTGTAGATCTCTATCCTTTCGAGCAGACCGTTGCCAGCGGTGCTTCTGAGGCAGATATCATCGAGAAGATCGATATTGGCGGTATCTCACTGATCCGTGCTGGTGCGAAGAACTTCAAGGATGTGGTGATCGTGCCCTCAAAGGCAGAATATGGTGTGCTGCTGGATATCCTGAACAAGAAAGGTGCCCAGACTGATATCGAGGATCGCCGTATGTTTGCTACCCGTGCCTTTGGTGTGAGCTCACATTACGATACAGCTATTCACTCATGGTTCGAGAAACATTAAGCATTAAAGATTAAACATTAAAATAGTAAATGGGATTTTTTAGTTTTGTTCAGGACATTGCAATCGACCTGGGTACTGCCAATACTATTATTATCAGTGATGATAAGATTGTGGTTGACGAGCCCTCTGTGATTGCTTTAGACCGTCGTACCGACAAGATGATTGCTGTTGGTAACGAGGCCAAGATGATGTATGAAAAGACACATGAGAACATTCGTACCATCCGTCCGTTGCGTGACGGTGTGATTGCCGACTTCTCTGCCTGTGAGCAGATGATGCGCGGACTTATTAAGATGGTGCATGTGGGTAACCGTCTGTTCTCACCTTCGCTCCGTATGGTGATTGGTGTTCCTTCTGGTTCTACGGAAGTGGAGCTGCGTGCCGTTCGCGACTCAGCCGAGCACGCCAACGGACGTGATATCTATCTGATTTTCGAGCCGATGGCTGCTGCCATTGGTATCGGTATCGATGTAGAGGCACCAGAGGGTAATATGATTGTCGATATCGGTGGTGGTTCTACCGAGATCGCTGTGATCTCACTGGGTGGTATCGTATCGAATAACTCTATCCGTGTGGCTGGTGACGATCTCACTGCCGACATTCAGGAATATATGTATCGTCAGCACAACGTGAAGGTTTCTGAGCGTATGGCTGAGCGTATTAAGATTAATGTGGGTTCTGCCCTGACTGATCTGGGCGATGAGGCTCCGGAAGACTTCATCGTACATGGTCCTAACCGTATCACAGCTCTGCCGATGGAGGTACCTGTATGCTATCAGGAGATTGCCCATTGTCTTGACAAGACCGTATCGAAGATTGAGAACGCTGTGCTCTCAGCCCTTGAGAACACACCTCCCGAGCTGTATGCCGATATCGTGAAGAATGGTATCTATCTGGCTGGTGGCGGTGCTTTGCTGCGTGGTCTTGACAAGCGTCTTGAGGATAAGATGCATATTCCGTTCCACGTGCCTGAAGATCCCCTCCGCTGTGTGGCTATGGGTGCAGGTATCGCCCTCAAGAACATCGACCGTTTCAATTTCTTGATGCGATAAAAGCCAATAGGGAATGCGCAACCTGCTGGATTTCCTGAAGACATATCATCACTGGTTTATTTTCATTTTTCTGGAAATAGCCAGTGGTGTTCTGTTGTTTCAATACAACAGCTATCACGGAAGCGTCTGGCTTTCGTCATCGAATGTCGTTGTAGGAAAGATCTATGAGTGGGAGAGCAACCTGTTAGCGTTTATGACGTATGGCAAGGCGAATGAGGCTTTGACCCTACGAAACTATTATCTGGAACGCCAGAACGACCAGTTGCGTCGCCTTTATAAGGAGGCCACAAAGGATACTACGGATATGGAGCGAAAGGAACTGGCGTTCTTGAATCAGTTTAATCCCATCCCAGCCAAGGTGGTGGATAACTCCATAAGTAAGCTAGATAACCTGATCACGATCGACAAGGGTCGTGCCGACGGTGTAGAGACGGATATGGGTGTGGCCTGTGGCAATGGTGTCGTAGGTGTGGTATCGCTTGTGTCCGATCATTATGCGGTAGTGGTGCCTGTGCTGAATGCCGGCGCATCGAGTATCAGCTGTGCCATCCGTAACACAGGCTACTTCGGCTATCTGCACTGGTATGGTGAGGATCCGGCTGTGGCTTATGTGGAGGATGTGCCTCGTCATGCGAAGTTCAAACTTGGCGACTGGGTGGTTACCAGCGGTTTCTCATCCATCTTCCCCTCAGGGGTGTTGGTGGGAAAGATCGAACAGGCCTATAACTCGCGCGATGGTCTGTCGTATAAGCTGAAGGTACGTCTGAGTACCGACTTCAGCTGCTTGCGTGATGTGTGTGTGATTAGTGATAAGAGTATTGCGGAACGTGCTGCGTTGTTACAGGCTGCCCGCGACTCTATCAATGTGATAAACAGGGAATAGGAAGACGACAATGGAGACAGTCAATCGGATTACGATGTTTGTGGTGCTTCTGCTGGCACAGGTGCTGATTCTGAATCACATCCACTTGTTCCAGGTAGCCACGCCCTTGCTCTATGTCTATTTCGTGGTGACATTCCGTATGGACACACCGAAATGGGTGATCCTGACTTCCAGCTTCGGACTCGGCCTACTCGTTGACATCTTCGCCAGTACGCCAGGAATGGCAGCTGGCTGTATGACGCTGATAGCGATGCTCCAACCTTATCTGCTGCGGGCCCTGTCTCCGCGTGATGCAGGCGAGAACATGCCGTCTTCTGCCGCAGCGTTGGGCTTCGGAAAATATGCGTTCCTCTGTACCGTGCTGGTACTGCTTTATTGTCTTCTGTTCTTCGCCCTTGAGGCTTTCTCTTTCTTCGATTGGCAGATGTGGTGTCTGCGCGCCCTTAGTAGCGCCTTGCTGACGCTGGTGATGATCTTGGCTATTGAAAGTGTTCGTTCAAAGTGAGGAAGACTGAGTTTGAATACAGACATTATGTGATAGCAGGGGTGGCCGTACTGATTGTGGTCATCTATATCATCCGTCTGTTTACGCTCCAGATCACCAGTGCCGACTACAAGAAAAGTGCCGACTCCAATGCCTTCCTGAAGAAAATCGAATATCCCTCGCGTGGAAACATCTCTGATCGTCATGGTAAGCTGATGGTGTTTAATCAGCCTTCTTACGATATCATGGTGGTGATGAATGAGGCGCGTAATCGTCTCGACACGATGGAGTTCTGTCAGACCTTGGGTATCTCGAGGGAAGAGTTCGATGCACGAATGGCCACGATGAAGGACCGTAACAAGAACCCAGGTTATTCGCGTTACACCCAACAGCTCTTCATGAGTCAGCTCTCCGATCAGGACTTCAGTATCTTCCAGGAGAAGATGTTCCGCTTCCCAGGTTTCTATGCCCAGAAGCGAACGGTGCGCCAGTATCAGTATCCGATCGCTGCCCACGTGTTGGGTGATGTGGCAGAGGTGTCACCAGCCGATATTGAGGAGGATGACTACTATCAGCCTGGCGACTATATCGGCAAACTCGGCATCGAGCGTTATTACGAGAAAGAGCTGCGTGGTGTGAAGGGTATCCAGATCCTGTTGCGTGATGCCCACGGACGTATTCAGGGACGTTATCGCAATGGTGAACTCGACCAGCGTGCCCAACCTGGTAAGAACCTGACGCTGGGTATCGACCTCGACCTGCAACTCTTAGGTGAACGTCTGCTGGAAGGAAAGATCGGCAGCATCGTTGCCATCGAACCCTCAACGGGTGAGGTGCTCTGTATGGTGTCGTCGCCTGCTTACGATCCTCGTTTGATGGTGGGTCGTCAACGTTCTAAGAATCATCGTAAACTCAGTCTGGATGTGTGGAAACCCTTGCTGAACCGCAGTATCATGGGACAGTATCCGCCAGGTTCTACGTTTAAGACGACTCAGGGACTGACGTTCCTGACGGAAGGTGTCATCACGCCTACCACCCAATATCCCTGTTCTCGTGGTTTCGTGTTCAAGGGCCTGCGTGTGGGTTGTCACGGACATGGCGCCCCGTTGCCTTTAGTGCCAGCCCTGAGTACCTCGTGTAACGGTTTCTTCTGCTGGGGACTCTACCACATGATCAACACCAATATCTCGAAGTATGGCACCGTACAGAAGGCGATGGACACGTGGCGCGACTATATGGTGAGCATGGGCTTCGGCTATCGCTTGGGTATCGACCTGCCTGGTGAGAAGCGTGGTCTGATTCCGAATGCCAACTTCTATGATAAGGCCTATAAGGGTTCATGGAATGGTCTGACGATCATCTCTATCGCCATCGGACAGGGTGAGGTCAATGCCACACCGTTGCAGATTGCCAACCTGGGTGCCACGATAGCCAACAGGGGTTACTACTATGTGCCTCACGTAGTGAGAAAGGTGCAGGGCGAACCACTCGACACCGCGTTTACACGTCGTCACTATACAAAGGCCTCGCGTGAGGCTTACGACTATGTGGTGCAGGGCATGCGTTCTTCCGTGATGGGTGGTACGTGTCATGAACTCAACAGATACGACTTTATGGCCTGTGGTAAGACGGGTACAGCCCAGAACCGAGGTCATGACCACTCTGTGTTTATGGGTTTTGCGCCGATGGACAATCCTAAGATTGCCGTAGCGGTGTATGTAGAGAATGGCGGCTGGGGTGCTACCTATGGTGTACCTATCGGCGGCCTGATTATGGAACAATATCTCAAGGGTAAGCTTTCTGAAGCCTCTGAGGCGAAAGCTAAGAATATACAGGAGAGACGAATAGCGTATGGTTCAACAGACAGGTAAAGAGAAAGGCGTATTACGCTCATTAGACTGGTGGACGATTATCATCTACCTGGCCCTGCTCACATTCGGGTGGGTGAGTGTCTGTGGTGCCAGCTATTCCTATGGCGATACCGATATCTTCAGTCTCGACACGCGTTCCGGCATGCAGATCGTGTGGATCGGCACTTCGATAGTGCTGGGTTTTGTCCTGCTGATGCTCGACGACCGCTACTACGATATGTTTGCCTTTATCATCTTCGGCGTGATGCTGGTGCTGCTATTTGGTACCATCTTCAATCCGCATACGATCAAAGGCTCCCGATCGTGGCTTGTGTTAGGACCCTTGCGCCTGCAACCGGCTGAGTTTGCGAAGTTTGCCACAGCGTTGGCGCTGGCGAAGCTGATGAGTATCTATGGCTTTAACATCCAGAAGTGGAAGCATTTCGTGGGGGCTCTGGCTGTGGTCATCGTACCGATGCTCTTTATCGTGCTGCAGCGTGAGACGGGTTCAGCCTTGGTATATGTTGCCTTCTTCCTGATGTTCTATCGTGAGGGTATGCCTGGCAGTATCCTGTTCACAGGCGTGGCGATGGTCATCTACTTCGTGGTGGGTATCCGCTATGCCGATACGATGATAGCCTATACGCCTACGTCGGTGGGAAAATTCTCCGTGCTTTTACTGATCCAGCTCTTCTCGGCAGGTTTGGTACGCGTCTATTGCAACGATCATAAGGACTTCCTGCGGATTCTGTTGCCTTGTCTGGGGATCGCATTGGTGGCGATGCTTTTCACATTGTTCGTCATCCCGTTCGATGTGTTCTATATCGAGCTGTTGGTGTGCGTGCTGATGATGGGTTATCTCGTATGGCGTTCCATAGCCACGCGTATCCGCAATTACCTGTGGATCGCCTTGTTTGCACTGGGTTCTGTGATCTTCTTCAATCTGGCCGACTATGTGCTCAATAATGTGATGGAGCCTCACCAGCGGGTGCGTATCAACGTGCTGTTGGGTTTGGAAGAAGACCTGAAGGGGGCCGGCTATAATGTGCATCAGAGTGAGATTGCCATCGGCTCAGGTGGTCTGGAGGGTAAGGGTTTCTTGAATGGTACGCAGACGAAGCTGAAGTTCGTGCCTGAGCAGGATACCGACTTTATCTTCTGTACCGTCGGTGAGGAGGAAGGATTTGTGGGCTCTGCCAGTGTGTTGCTGTTGTTCTTGGCACTGATCCTAAGATTGATCTATCTGTCGGAACGACAACCTAACCGCTTCGGGCGGGTCTATGGCTATTGTGTGCTCAGTATCTTCCTCTTCCATGTCTTCATCAATGTGGGCATGGTGTTGGGACTGACACCTGTCATCGGCATCCCGTTGCCGTTCTTCAGCTATGGCGGTTCGTCGTTGTGGGGCTTCACGTTCCTGCTGTTCATCTTCCTGCGCATTGATGCCAGCAGGAATATGATACGCGCCTGACGCCCCCGTTTCTGCCTATTTCTTAGTCAGGATAAAGCCGATGTCGGAGATACCCGTCATCATCTCTCGTCGCATGTTGTGTGTGATGCAGATACGCAGTGAGTCACCCTTCTCCAACTGGATATCTGTGAGGGGGACCACATTCTGGAACCGGCTGATCCCATTGCCCCGCTCCTTACCCGTCTCGTCATAGAGCACACAGTTCTTGACGGTCTGAAGATGCTTTCCCTTGGGGTAGATATCTTGGGCTATCACCAGCGCTATCGACTGGAACGGGAAACTGATGTCCGTACGGATGCCGATATCTTCGTGATAGGTGCCAGCCTCCTTCACTGGGGGCACCTCGAAGAAGAGCGTATCGGGCTTATCCCAGCCTTCCTGAGGCACATGCTCGTAGTGGCTATACACCTTCTTGGGGTCGCAGCCCGTCATGACAGCTGCTACCGCAAGGATCAGGATGGTCAGGAGATGCTTATTCCGCATGGTTGTCGCCTTTGCCTTCTTTCTTCGGATTGTTAGGGCGGTTATTGCTCTTCTTTTTCTTTTTCTTCTTGGCACGGTCGAATCGGTTGATGTCGCCGGCAGCCAGATCCACATGATGCTTCACCTCCACCTTCTTCGTGCCGTCTTCCTGCAGCGATACGGGCTTCTCGCCTTGGCGGTTCATTTCGATGATCTCCCTGGCGCGCTCGGCAGTGATCGTCTCCAGATTAGCGGCGATGTTCTTATCGGTGGAGTAGGTCACGAGACCTGCCAGGATATCCGACTTGAACAGGTGGTAGTCGGCATCCTGTGTCTGCAGGATCACATCCCTGCCAGGCAGCCGCTTGCCAGCCTCAATGTAGTCATCCACCTCGTAGTTCAGACAGCACTTCAGTTTGGCACACATGCCAGCCAGCTTCTGGGGGTTGAGCGAGATGTCCTGGAAACGGGCGGCGTTGGTGCTCACGGTGGTGAAGTTCTTCATCCAGGTGGCACAGCAGAGTTCACGTCCACAGGGACCCGTACCGCCGATGCGTCCTGCCTCCTGACGGGCACCGATCTGCTTCATCTCGATGCGCACATGGAAGGCGGCAGCCAGATCCTTGATCAGCTGACGGAAATCCACACGCTCGTCGGCGATATAGTAGAAGATAGCCTTGTTACCGTCGCCCTGATACTCCACATCGCCGATCTTCATGTCGAGTCCGAGACCCTTGGCAATCTGGCGGCTCTCGATCATCGTGGCGTGCTCCCTGGCCTTTGCCTCACGGAACTTATCCATATCCGTTGGACGGGCAATGCGGTAGATGCGCTTGATGTCGTCGGCAGATTTCAGGTTGGCCTTCTTCACCTGGAGTTTCACCAGACGTCCGGTGAGCGTCACCACACCGATGTCGTGACCAGGACTTGCCTCCACAGCCACGATGTCGCCCTTCTTCAGGTCGAGGTTGTTCACATTGTGGTAATATCCCTTACGGGTATGCTTGAACTGCACTTCCACCAGGTCGGTTGTTTCCAGATTGCCAGGCACGTCAGCCAGCCAGTCGTAGGTATTCAACTGGCGGTCCTGTCTGCCTACAGCCTGATGGCATAAGCCTCGGTCACATCCCACCTTGATGGGCAATTCCTTGATTTTCTCAGTCATATATCTATTTTTGTAATAAAAGTACGATCATTTGTAAAGCGAAGTCGAAGAACACGATCCTGGCATTGGCGTTCTGTCCGATGTCACGGATACAGAGATTCGCCATGTCGTTCATCTGCAGGATGTTCTTCTCGTTCACGAAACGGGCGAAGTTCCTGGCAAAGTCCTCCTCCTTCTGGGTCATATACACCAGTTCCTCGTTCTGGAAGTTATACATGAAGTTCTCCCTCGTCATGCGGAGGAAAAACGTGAGCCAGCGTTTCTGCTTCTCACGCCCCATCCCCGCCATCTGCTCACTCCACTTGCGCAGATCCTTGATCTTTCGCTGATAGGCGAGTCGCATCAGCATGATATACATATCGAGGAAGAGTTCGTTCTCAGAACCCACCTGCAGTTCCTCCAGCGCCTTCAGCCAACTGCCGTTAGCCAGTCGGCTGATGCGTCGCGCCATCTCTGCGTCGATGCCTCGGCGACTCACGAGCGCCTCCTGAATATCCTCTTCTGCGAGGCGTTTCACGTCGATACGCTGCACGCGGCTGCGGATGGTCTCGATCAGTTTGTCGGGCTCCTCACACACCATGATAAACACGGTCTGCTGGGGCGGCTCCTCGATGAGTTTCAGCAGTTTGTTGGCACATTCGCTGTTCATGCGCTCGGGCAACCAGACCACGCTGACCTTATAGCCGCCCTGACTCGACTTCAGCGAGAGTTTCCTCACCAGGTCGTCGCTCTCACCAGCCGTGATGATCGCCTGCTGGTTCTCGCCGCCCATCGCCTCCATCCAGTCCTCCATCGTGAAATAGGGACCCTGCTTCAGCAACTCGTGCCACTCCTTGGCGAAATCGTCGCTCACGGGCTTGTGGTCGGCACTCATCGACGGGAGTTTGATGGTGGGGTAGGTGAAGTGCAGGTCGGGATGCTCCAGTTTGTCAAGCATCGCCTTCGCCGATGGTGTGCCGTTGTCCAGCAGATGGGAGGCAAAGGCAGTGGCAAGGGCAAACTTCCCACAGCCGTGCGGTCCGCAGAGCATCATAGCATGAGGCAGACGGCCTTCCTCGACCATCTGCATCAGCCGCTCCTTGGCTTCCTGCTGTCCGATCACCTCGTCAAAACTCATGCGCCTAATCTCTTCACGATTTCCACCACTGAATCCACAGCCGAGACGGTATAGAAATGGATATTCTGCACCCCGTGCTGATACAGTTCGCGACACTGCTCCGTGGTCCACTCGATACCCAACAGGCGGGCGTCCTCGTCCGTCTTACACTTCACGATCTCCCTTGCCAGCGGCTCAGGGATGTCGCAGTGGAAGGTCTTGGGCACCACTGTCAACTGACTCAGTTTCGCCATCGGCTTGATGCCAGGGATGATGGGGATGGTGATACCCATCTTCCGCGCCTTCTCCACAAACTGGAAGTATTTCTCGTTGTCGAAGAACAACTGGGTCACGGCATACTGCGCCCCCAGATCCTGCTTCTCCTTCAGATACTGCATGTCCATCTCCAGGTTGGGCGCCTCCTCGTGCTTCTCGGGATAACACGCCACGCCGTAGTCGAACGCCTTGCCAGGCCGCTTGATGGGCGTGCCGTCGGCAAAGAAACCCTCGTTGAAGCGCTTCACCTGCCTGATCAGGTCGGTGGTATGCGCATGTCCGCCAGGCGTGGGCACGAAGCGGCTGTCCTCCTTCGCCTTGTCGCCACGCAGCAGCAACAGGTCGCTGATGCCCAGGAACTGCAGGTCGAGCAGTTCATACTCGATGTCCTCGATGGTACAGCCGCTGCAGATCACGTGGGGCTGCACGGGGATGTTATACCGCTGCTGGATGGCGGCGGCAATGGCCACCGTACCAGGGCGACGGCGGATGCGCTGACGCTCAAACTGCCCGTTCTCCAGTTCCTTATACACAAACTCCGAATGGTGGGTCGTGATATTGATGTAGGCAGGGTCGAATTCGCGCAGTTTGTCGATGTCGGCAAACAACTTGTCGGTGCCTGTACCCTTCAGTGGGGGAAGCACCTCGAAAGAGAACCGTCTTTCGTTCTTATCTTGATGGATAAATTCCGTTACACTCATAATTGGCTGCAAAAATACAAAAAATCCGTGTAAATCGCGTAATTCGTGCCAAAAAATTACTAACTTTGCGGCGAAATTATGAGTATAAAGCAATTTTTGAAAGACTGGACGCTGCCCGTAGCCATCGCCACGGGAACGGTTGTTTATCTTATATTCTACTGGGTGCCGCAGTTGGAACCCGCCAGCAACTTCTTCGGACCAATCATCGACACGATCTTTCCGATGATGGTGTTCTGTACGCTTTTTTCAACCTTCTGCCGCGTCGATTTCCATCAGATGCGCCCCCACCGTTGGCAGTTCGGCGTGCTGCTGGCTCAGGTGCTCCTCGTAGCGCTCAATGTGTGGATCATCTTCTGTGTCGAGGGCAATCTCTGGCAGAAGATCCTCTGGGAGAGTGTGCTCACCTGTATCATTGGCCCTGCAGCGACGGCAGCCCCTGTGGTAACCGCAAAGATAGGCGGAAACATCAATACGATGACGGCCTTCGTCGTGCTCTCATCCTTTGCCTCGGCGCTGATGATCCCCGCCGTGTTCCCCTTGCTCGAACGAGGGGCAGGGCTCAACTTCTGGACGGCCTTCCTCATCATCCTCGAGAAACTGGCCATCGTGCTGATCGCCCCCTTGGCTTTGGGTTGGTTCATGCAGCATTATGCCAAGCGATTGTGTGAAAAAATCGTATCCATTCCCGACCTCTCGTTCTACCTCTGGGCAGCGCAGCTCAGTGTCACCTCGGGCGTCACCGTGCGCAATATCGTCCACAGCGAGGCAGGCCTCTCCCTGCTGGCTATGATCGCCATCCTCAGCCTGGTGCTCTGTTTCGTGCTCTTCCTCGTGGGGCGCAGCGTGGGCCGTCACCTGGGCGATGAGATCAATTCCGGCCAGGCCTCCTTCCAGAAGAATACCGCCCTCTCCATCTGGGTGGCCTACACTTACCTGAACCCGATGGCGTCCGTCGGTGCAGGCTGTTATGTGCTCTGGCAGAACATCATCAATTCCTTAGAACTATGGGAGTATAGAAAGAAACATCAATAACATGCGCGTGAGTTGCGACAGATTTGGGGCCAATTTCCCTGTTATGTCGCAAAAAGGATAGGGTGTCGCAACAAGTAAGAAGAAAAAACAGAAAAAAGTTTGGCGTGCGCGTATAATTGTCGTATCTTTGCAATGTCAATCAGACAAAACAACGTCTTGACAACGAGAAAATAAACATAGTATTAATTAATCAAACTTTAGGTGTTATGAGCAAGAAAAGTGTAATTATTCTGGGTTCAGTGGTTGTAGTTTGTGGCCTGTTCAGCTCTCTCTTTGTTGACTGGCCTGTAGATTTTAGCTCTGCCAGCGGCGATATCGCCAAGGCTACTCGATTCTCTCGTGAGCAGGCTTCAGAGAAGCTTACTAATATGGAAGAACTGCTTCAGACCGACTCGGCCTTCAAGAAGACTATTGTGGTATCCCAGGTGGTGATGCAGACCCGCGCCGCTCAGTTCGGTACGCTGGTTGACATGTCCAACGAGGTAGCCGGCAACATCCCCGCCTTTGCTGAGGTACTGAAGGAGATGAACGCATCCCGTGAGATGGTGAACAATGTCAGCACATCGCTGGCAGAGTCAGGTGAGAAGCTGAATGCCGCTTTGGACGGTGAGGAGAGCCCCGAACTGGCACAATCCACCATCAACGCCTCACTGGCTTACACCACCCTGCAGAAGCAGAACAAGCTGGCCACCCGTTTCATCGAGACCACCGACAAGTATCTGGAGACAGCCAAGGCTGATGATCAGCTGAAGTTCGTCCGCGACCAGTGGTTGGAGTATCAGCAGATGACAGCTGCCCTTGAGGGTGACCAGGCAAGTGCTGAGGCTTTGGCAAAGAAGGGTAACCTGCTCAGTGGCGAAAAGGCCCTTGCTGCAGTTAGTAAATGCGACCTTGACGCTAAGATGACTGTGCTGCAAAGTTGCGAGTTGGCTATGATCATGAATGTTCCCTCTGGTATGGTTAGCGCTATTAATCCGGAAACACTCGGTCATGTCGTTTCAGCCATCCGTAGTGCTGCGGAAGTTACGATGGTGAATATGACAGCTGAGGGGGCCCTGCAGAGCAATCAGGTTGAGAAGATCTTCAACAATGCCCTCGATGAGGCCATGAAGAACACTTCAGCCGACGCCATTGCCAGCATACAGAAGCTCGGCTTGGACAATGCCCAGAAGATGGCTAATGTTCAGACGATGGCTAATGCCCAGAAGATGGCTAGTACCCAGACGATGGCTAATGCCCAGAAGGAAGTCCTTGGCCTGAATAAGGGCGGCGGTCCGGTAGTCTTCAGTTCAGCAGTTCAGATGGTTGGTAGCAACAGCAAAGTTATGGAGGCTTACAGCACTGTAGTAGGTAATGTCGCAAGTAGTCTTTCGCAGAGTCAGGTCCAGAATCTGGGTCTCGTAGGTGCTCAAAGCATCGGCAGTTCGATTAAGGAGACAGCCTTGGGCAACAAACCTACATTGGGCGCGCGTATTCCCTGGTAATCATTAAGATCATGATGATTGGCTCGCACAGCAGCTCCAATCCTAACACCGAGAGGCACCTGGAACCATCCAGATGCCTCTCTTTTTGTCAGTAGCCCAAAATACATAATGTTGCAATGTTGTCGTGTTGCAACGTCGCAACAATTCTACTATAGATGATGAAATTGTTTGATAGTGTGAAATGCTTTTCAGAATGGCTTGAATTCCGCTGTTAATGTTCACAATTGCTAGCATTAATCCTGGCAATTTTTACTATTAATGGTAGCAATATTTACTATTAATGCCCCCAAAATAGGATGTTTCTGCTTACAATGAAAATCCTATACATCGCCCTACAGGTCGAGCCGCTTGCTTAACGCTTCTTGTAGTTCGTTGTGTTTTTTCGTAAATTGCTCTTCAGTCTCAGATGGAGTCGTGCCGTCCTGATCCATACAAACCCGATGCTGTGACTGACTTCCGCTCTTCATCGTTACCTGAACTATGAATGCCTTGCGCCACGAACTTGCGTATTTGTCGAGCCGTTTCAGGGAATCACCCCATTCCTGATCCATAACCCACGACCGCGTGACATCCGTTAGCACCCTGTCAATACTCTCCACAAAAGCGCGGTATTGTTCTGGACTAATCTCATCATTCAGATATTTCACGTTCTCCATGTGAAATTCGGTCTCAGCAAACGACAGTAGGATGCTTGATAATACGGAGTCCTCTTTGATTATCTCCATGCTCTCGATGTTATCCATTTGGCCTGTCATCTGTTCACGGAGATATTGGATGGCATTATCTCCTGCCCGCCCGTATTTCGACTGCTGACAGCTAATCAACACCATCAGCATAATTGTGATTGTTGCGAATTTCTTCATAGTTCTTACTTTTTAGTTTTATATTTGGTTATTTGATAATCTTGCCTGTTTTGTCGATGACGGCTGCCTTGTTGTTCTCTGTGGTGACATCAGCCTTGCCGTTCTCGAAATTGCCAGCCTCCTTGAAATCCATCGGAATCACCAGACGACCCGTCTTGTCGATGTAGCCGTAGAACTGGTAATCGTCCGACACGTATGCTAATCCCTCGGAGAAGCCGCCCACCTGGCGATATCGGCAGGGAATGACCAGTTTGCCAGTCTCATCTACAAATCCCCAGAACTCTTCGTCGTTCATCACGGGGGCCAGTCCCTCCTTGTAGTCCTTCATGCTGCGCCACTTCTGCCCAACCGCTTGGCCCGACTTGGCGGCAGGTTGTTCATCGAATGCGTGACCGTTCCATTTCAGGGTGGTCTGGTTCTTCATGCCTCCGTCCCACTTGTTCACTTTGATGTCCTTGCCCACACGGGGGAGTGAATAAGTAGTGCCATTCTCGTAGAT
>JAEEGK010011234.1_pt1 | contig 20503 bp, 9 predicted proteins | sample 8958771 | NCBI WGS metagenome assembly JAEEGK01 (sample SAMN16246547, study PRJNA631951) | gut metagenome | biome: gut microbiome; feature: rumen; material: SC-attached | host: Bos | place: Iran: Karaj | collected 2018-10
AGTATTTTATTTAATTAAATAAGAATCTAAGATTTATTTTATTTTCTTATACTTTTTAGTATCATCATTTAAATATTTTAGAGTTAGAAAATTTAAAAAATTATATACATTATTTTTAATATTATTTATAGAATAGAGACAAATGTCAATAAAATAATTAAATGTATGAATAATTCACAGAAGAAATAATATAACAAAATAAAATTAAATGCTTTAGATTTAATAGGAAAATCATTTTTTTTTATATTGTGTAAATAATACATCAACCTATGTAATATCTTTATCATAAAAAAAGTAATTTATATAGTATTGATAACATTGACATTTTGATTTCTCTATTTTTTTTTAAATAAATTTTCTATGGTTTCTTAATCTTATATTCCTTCAATAATGATACTAATATATCAGGCTTATATTTAGGAAAAAGTTTTATGAAACTTTTATTAACTAAAATTCCAAAAAATCCATAAAATAGTCATTTTAAGTTATTTATGAAATAAAGTAGAAAAAAAAATACAAAATTCTTTAACATTCAAAGTTTTTTCAAAAAAATAAAAAACAATAATTATAAATGAATATGTTAATTTAAAACAAAATTTTAAATTTTCCATTATAAAAGAAATTTAAAAATGCAAAAATAAATTAAAACAATTTTAAATTATTCGGTAATAAATATATATTAAAATATTAATATGAATTAATTAAATTATTTATTTAATTTAATTATTATTTTTTTTGATTTTCTATTATCTCCTTATTTTCTTTTGTTTTGTTAACTTTTGCTTTTCTTTTTTTATGTCTATTTGATTTTAAATGATTTTCATATTCTTTTTCTCCATTAATTTCACATTCACAGATTTCACAAAAAAATCTTTTCCAATTATTCAATTTTGAATTATTTTCAATATTACTTATGACAAATTTATCAGAATTGATATACTCCATTATTTCTTTCATATATACTTTTTTATAAATCTCTTTATCATATTCTTTAATATTAATAATTTTATATTCATTAATAAATGGAATTATTTTATTTTTAATAAATTTAATTTGATATTTTGCATAATTAAGAGTGTTAATTATTAAATCATTCTTACATTTATCATAAATTTGTTTTAATTTTTCATCAGAATTAATTTTATCATTTATCATTTCATTTAATTCTTTAATATTATTTAAATTATATTTTTTATAATTATTTTCAATTAAATCTCCAGACAAATTTTCAAATAAAGGAAAAAATTCCTTATAGCCAATTGCTTGTAAAATTCCATTTGTAAATATAATTTGCTTATTATTTAATTTAAATTTTTGAAATATATACATTATTTCAGATAATCCACCTTCAAGAATCATTTCTTCAATTCTTCCTTTTATTCTCTTTGATAAATCATTAAAATTTTCTGCTGTTAAAACAATTAATTTTATATTTGTAAATTTTAAAGAATATGTTTTTTCTTGCTCATTATCTGATTTTTTTTTATCATAAGCAAAATAAAATGAAATTGCATTAATTATTCTTCTTATATCATTTTTATGATAAAAATTTGCATAAACTTTATCAATTTCATTTAATAATGAATATAAAAAATTATTATTCTCACAGCTAAATTGTTGTAAATAATCATTTATTAAAGTATATAATTTATCTTTATCTTTTTCTTCTTTTTTAAAATTATTAATTTCATCAATATAACATTTAAATTGCTCTAAATTTTTCTTTTCTTCATTTTGAACACTATTTTTGTTCATTAAATTCTCTTTATTAAATAATAAAGAATCCACATAATAATTTGTTCCTCCGACAATAACAGGAATTTTATTTTCTTCAAAAACACTATTAATTTCTTTTTCAGCTTCATTTTTAAAGTAGTTAAGATTATATTTATCATCAAATAAATCTACCACATCAATCATTCTGTGTTTAACTTTTTCTCTTTCATTTAAAGTTGCTTTTGCAGTCATAATATTTGCTTCTTTATATAAACTAAATGCATCTGTATTTATAATTTCACCTTTTAATTCATTTGCAATTTCCAATGATACAAATGTTTTTCCAATTCCCGTTGGACCTAATAAAAATATAATTTTATTATTATTATTTATTATTGGCTCCATTATTATTTTTTAAATTTCTTTATTATTTAAAAAAAATAATTATTTTATTTTTAATAAAGTTATAATAATATTCTTTAAAAATAATAATATTTTAAATATCAAAATTAAATAAATAAAAATTAAAAATAATTATTCTTCATCTTTATCACTTTCTTCACCATCTCCTTCAATTTTCATATATCTCAAAAAATCTTTATAAGAAATTTCATTTCCATTTTCAGTAGTTCTTTTCATAATATCTTTTAATTCTTTCTCAGTGAAATTTTCTCCGATATCTTCACTAATTTTTTTAAAAGTTTTAAAAGTAATAGTATTTTTTTGAGGATCATCAATAAACAAACCAAAAATAGTTTTTAATCCTTTACTACTTTTCCTATCACTCATCCTTAAATGAGCAATAGATCTAAATTTAGGCCAAGAGCAACTTTCATTAGAAGCCATATCTTCAATAATACTAAATAAAAATGGATTTTCAATATCAAATCTCATTTCTTTCATTAATTTAATAGTATCTTTAATTTTTAATTGTTGATTATCTTCAAAATCTAATAAATCAAAAGCTTTTTTTAATTCAGAATCATCTAAATCTTTTGGTAATTCAATTATTGGTTCATCTGAAACAAATTCATTACATAAAATTAATATTATATAATTTTCTTCTTCATTATGTAATTGTGCAATACCAATTTGACTATAATTTGGATTTGTTAACATTGTTCTTCCAAATCTTTGAGCATCAAATTTATTTAATAAAAATTTTGCTACTGCATGTTCTGCAAAATCTGCACCGTCATCTGCATATAAAGAAGCATTTTGATCGTGATATATTTTAGGTAAAATATTTTTTAATTCATTTGATGTTAAATATTTTTTATATGTTGGATCTTGAGAAAATTTTAAGACTTGTTCTTTACATATATATGATAATGTTTTGTTATATTCTAATTTTTTCATTGGCTTTATTGATTTTAATTCTTGGAGAAATTCATCTATTTCATTTAAGAAAGGATCTTTTGCTCGAAGACGAGATATTCCCCTTCTTAATATTTCTATTATTTGCTGAATTGATTGAGGTTCTTCACGAAATTTATTTATTCCATTAAATACTATTTCTTCAAATGGATTCATCTTTTTTTATTTTTTTGATTTAATTTAAATTTCTTTTTTAAATATAATTTTTTTTTTTGAATTATTTTATTTATGTTTTTAGAAATCTTTGTTTTTTGAAAACAATACAATTTTTTGATTAATTAAATAAAATATTTTAAATAAATATAATATAAAAAAATTAACCATAATTTAATATAACAAAATATGGATAAAGGAGAAGTTGAAAAAGAATACAATAGAGTAAAACGTTCATTAGAAGTTTTAGGATATAAAGATCCACTTGGAATAGAAAGTGTTAGTTTAACAAATAAACTTTTAAATGATTTAATTAAAACAACAGAAGCATTTAAAAAACTTCAAGATGAAAGAGATAAATTAAAATCAGAATTAAAAGTTCAAGGTGATTTAATTCTTCCTTTAAGAAATGAAAATATGAAATTAACAAAAGAAAATAATGAATTACATCAAAATTTAATACAATTAAAAGATTCTCTTGATATAAAATCAACTGCAAATGTAAATTCAATTTCAACTTTAGAACAAGAAAAAGAACAAATTAAATTTTTATTAACACAAAAAGATCTTCAAATTAAAAAAGAAAAAGCACAAAATGAACAATTAAAAACAAAAATAAATGAATTATTAACAAAAATGTATTATTCTCAACAAAATCCAATTAAAACAGATATGAATACACAACAATTACTTGAAAAAAATAATCAATCTGCAATAAATAAAAATATAAAAAAAGGTTCTTTTGAATTATCGAATGCATTAGAACCAAGACAAATTGAATCAAATGATACTCCAATTGAATTATTTAAAGAAGAATTACAAAATTTTAATTTAAATAAAGAAGATTGGGCAAATGATTTAAAAAATGCAAATGAACAGGCAGAAAAATTAAGAAATGAAATTAGAAATTTAAGACAAGAAAATCAAAAAAATGAAAATATTATTGAAGGATTAAAAAAAAATTTAACTTCAAGAGATGCTGAAATTAATAGATTACAATCAATGAATTATTTTGGTGATGATAATAAAGAAGAAATAAAATTAAGATATAATTCAGAAGCAATTCAAGAACAAAATGAAAAATTACAAAGTCAAATTGATTTTTTAAATAAAGAAAATCATAGATTAAATGAATTAAATGATTTTCATAATCATAGATGTAGAGAAGAAGAAGTAAGAAAATTAGATTCTCAAATTAATGAATTAAATAAAGAAAATGATAGATTAAAAAAAACAATTGAAAAATTAGCTGATAGAAGTGAAACTGCTTCTGTTATTACAATGGGAGGAACACATATTAAAGCAAAAAGTTCTGCTAAGAATGAAATTAATAAATTAAATGAAGAAATTATTCAAATTAGAAATGAAAAAAGAGAAATTGAAAAACAAGTTGAAGAAAGTCAAAATAAATTAAAAGAAAATAATAAAGAAATGATTAGAATGAGAGAAGATTTTAATAATAAAAATTCTATTTTTAATTCTGAAAGAATGAGTTTAAATCAAATTATTGAAGGATTAAAAAATGAAAATGAAAAATTAAGATTAGATAAAGTTGAATTAAGTGATCAATTAAAAGAAGCAAAACAAGGAAATGATAATTTAAAAAATGAAGTTAATTTATATAAAAGTAATGAATTATTAGTTAATAAACATATTGAAGAAAAAACTCAAACTGTACAAAAAGTTTTTGATGAATATACTCAAATGAAAAATAAACTTAAAAGTACTGAAGATAAAATAAATGAACTTGAAAAAGAAAAAGAAGATTTAAGTGGGGAAAATAAAGGTTTAATTGCAGAAAATTCTAATTTAAAAAATAAAATATCTGAAAATGAAAAAGATAATCAAAATTTAAATTTACAAATTATAACATTAAATAATCAAATAAAGACACTTCAAAATAATTTAGAATCTAAAAATATGAATAATCAATTTAATGATAATAAATTAATTTCTTTAGAAAATGATAATAATACAATGAAAAAATTAGTAACTGAATTAAATGGTACAATTATAGATTTAAATAGCCAAAAACAAATTTTAGAAGAAAAAAATAAAAATATGGTTGAAAATTATCAAACTTTAGTAAGTGAACATAAAATTCTTTCAGATGAATTAACTTCAGTTACAAATGAATTAAAAACTTTAAAAGATAATTATAATCAAAAAGAAAAAGATATTATTCAATTACAAAATTCTTCAAATAAAATTCCTGATTTAAATGCAAAAGTTAAGAAATTAAATACTGATAAAGCAGAAATTGAAAAACAAAATTCTGCATTAACACTTGAATTAAGGAATTTAAATGATCAAATTTTAAAATTAAAAAATGAAAATGAAAATTTAAATAAAGAAAAAGAAATGTTAATTGAAGAAAATAATAAACATAAAGAACAAATTGAAAAAGATAATGATTTAATGTTAGATTATGAAACAAGATTAAAATCAAATGAATATATAGAAAATAATTTATCAGAAAAAACAAATTTAGTAAGTGAAATGAGAAATGAGAATTTGAAAATAAAAGATAATATAGAAAAATTAAAAAATGAAAAAGCAAATTTAGAATTTGAAAATAAAAAAAGAGATATAGAAATACAAAGACAAAAAGAAACAATTGAAAAATTACAAATAGACAATCAAGTTTTAAAATCAGAAAATAATAATTTAAATAAACAATCAGAGCAATTACAAACTGAAATTTTAGCATATAAGAGAAAAGAAACAACAACAAATTCAATAAATGAAATTCAAAATGAATTAGCAAAAGAAAATGAATCATTAAAAAATACAAATGATAAATTATCATATGATATGAATACATTAAATGAAAAATTATACAATAAAGATAAAGAAGTTGGTGAAATGCAAAATAAAATGACTCAAATGAGTACTTTATTATCTCAAATGGATAAAACAAGAGAAGAAATGTTAGATAGAATAAAAAATGGAAGTTCAAAATTAAAAAATTATGAAACAGAAAATAATTCTTTAAAAGAAACTTTAAAAAAATTCCAAGAACAAAATTATACTTTATCAAATGAAAATAAAACACTTAAACAAGGTTTAAGTACTTTAGGATTAAATTGTGATCATTTAAATTCTGATTTAGATTCTAAAACTAAAACTTTAAGTAAATTAGAAATATTATGTAAAAATTTAAAAGAACAAAATGATGATTTAACTAATAAATTAAGTGGACAATTAAAAAAATCAAACGTTGATAATCAAAGAATTTTTGAAAGAGAAAATGAATTAAAACAAACAAAACAAAATTTACTTCAATTTGAAAATGATATAAATCAATTAAAAAATACTTTATTAGAAAGAAATAAAGAAATTCAAGATTTAAATTTTGATTTTTCAAAAGTAAAAAATGAAAATCAAAACTTAATAGAAGAAGTAAAAAGATTTGCAAAAGAAAATGAAAGATTAAATATAATAAAACAACAATTTGAGCAAAATTCAGAATTTTTCAAATCAAAAACTCGTTCACATGAAATGGAATTAAATGACTTAAATGAAAATTATAAAAATGTAATAAAAGAAAAAGAAAGATTAAAACATAATTTACAAATATTTATAGATGAAAATAAAGCAGCAGCAAAACATATTCAAATGTTAGAAAATTCATTACAAAATTATGAACAAAATGCAGAAAATTTAATGAAAGAAAAAGATAGTTTAATTAATCAACTTGAAAATTCTCAAAAATATAGTGATAAATTATCTGATGAATTAGCTAGAACAAAAGCACAAATTGAAACTTTAACACAAAATCAAATGAGTTATCAACAAAATAGTAAAATTGATAATGATATTAATATTAATAATCAAAATTATATTAATGCTTTAAATAAACAAATTGCAAGATTACAAATGGAAAAAAAAAATTTAATAGAGAAATTAAATCAAAATAAAAATCAAAATTTAGAAGAAATTATTTCACTTGAAAGACAAAAAAATTTAGATTCTAATAAAGTTATTCAACAATTACAAGATGAATTAAATAAAAAATTAAATAGTGATGGTAATACTTCTAATAATTTAAAACAATTACAAGAAGAAAATATGGATTTAAAAAATCAAATTAATATGTTAAAAAATGAAAATATGATTTTACAATCACAAAGAAATTTAGTTGGTAGTAATGATAGTCAAACTTTTCCTAGAAGCTTGAATAATACTTTATTAAGACAAAATCAATTAGTTTAATAAAATTTATTTAAAACTTATTTTTTTAGACTAAATTTTTTTTTTTTTGATAAAATAAAAAAGATGTTTTAATTAATTTATAATATTTAAATTATTTTATAATAACTTTTATTGAAGTTTTCTTTTAAATTTGGAAAAGGATTATTTTTTCCAAAAACAATAACTTTATTTTTATAATGAACATATCCTCCAATTAAACTTCTATATAAAACTCCAATAATATTAATTTCTAATTCTTCTTTATCAATTTCAAAAGAATATATATTTTTTAATATAGAATGTATTAAATCTATTTCCATAATAATTTGTGTCCCTGTACCATCATAAATAAAATCGTAAATAATTTTAATTAAATTCCTAAAAACATAAGGTCTAAATTTACCAATAATTAAAAAAGTTCCTAAATCAATAAATCTATCTTCTAAATCATCTAAAACTTCATCAAATTTTTTAACATCTCCATTTCTAATAGAATTAACTAAAATAATATATTTTGGATCTAATTTAAACTTTTCAATTTCTTTTTCAGAAGGTAATAAACCAAAAAATATATTTAAAGGAATTAAATATTCAAATATTAATTTTGCATTATTAAAACAAGAATTAGATTTATTAATATTTTGTAAACAAATATCAAAAGCTTTTGTTAAAATATTTTGAGCATCAATTAAATTTAATTCATATAAAGCTAATCTTCCTTGATAAAAAGAAAAAGTACATAATTCACTAGAAGGAATATTATCTTCATCTTTATCAAATTCTTTTTTAATATACCATTGAACTAAAGTTGTACTATTTCTATAAGTTTTTAATTTAAAATATGTTTTCATTAAACAAACTACACTAAATAAAACTGAATATTTTGTATTATCATCAATATTTGAAAATTTACTAAAAAATGATATTATTAATCTTCCAAAATCAGATGTATATTTTAATTCATTTGTTGTTATTTTACTTGATTCATCACATTTTTCTGCTGTGTTATATAATATTCTTATAAAATATTTTAATAATGGTGATAATGCAGATTCATCATATAATAAATAAAATTCAGTAAAGTTTGAAAATGAATTTTTCATATTTTCGAATGATTGAATATATTCTTTTTTATTTATTGAATTTTTATATAGTAAGAAATATGTTAAAAAGTCTGATAAGAATTTTTTTATTTTTATTGATGAGTTTATTTCTGAGTTTGGTTGATTATAGTTAAATTTTGAATTTAATAAATTTGAAACTTGTTTTGTTAGTTGTTCATATGTTGTAATATTTTTAAAATTTGTTTCAAATTGTTTGTCATTTTCTAAAAAAGAAATTAATCCATTCGAATCTTTATTATAAATACTTTGAAAAATTTGATTAGTATATTCATCTAAGAATTTATTCATTTATTTAAAATAAATTTATTAAAAAAATAATTAATAAATATTATTAATTCAAAAATTATTTTTAAATAATTATTTATTTAACTTACTTTATATTGAAATGGTTTGAATTTTTTATGTATTTTTAATTGGTTAATTATTTTTTAAAAAGTACATTTTAGCATTTGTAATTTTTTAAATTTAAATGGAAGAAAAAAGTGATATAAGTATAATAATAAACAGAAGTAGTATTGCACAACCATCATTAGATGTTGAAACAGATGTATCAAATTACTATTCTCAATATATGGACACATTAGGAATAACAAATTTATCATGGTATATTTTTATATTAATTTCATTATTACAATGGATTTGGGGATCTGAATCATGTTTTATATCAATTAATATGGATTTTTTAGGTCAAAAAGATAATATTTCAAAAAAAGAAATTTCAATTTGTATTTGTATTCTTTATTCAATGATGGGGGTTGGTTCTGCTTTAGTTGGAATTATATGTAAATATATGGGAAGAATTTATACTTTAAATTTAACTTTATTTATTTATGTTATAATTACTTTTAGTTGTAGTATATTTTTTTCTCCTTTAAAATTTTATCCTATTTTCTTTTTGAGATGTATTAGTAATATAGCAATTGGGATTTTTAATATTGCTGGATTAAATTTAATGACTGAATTTTTACCTACTAAAAATAGAAGTTTAATTCTTATGATTAATCAAGGATTTTATAATATTGGAAATTTATTTACTATTATATTAGATAATTCAATGTTAAATTTAAATGAATTTAATAGTAAAAATTGGAAATATATAAATTTGCTTACTATTATTCCTGGAGTAATTTCTTTAATTATTATTTGTTTATATGGGAGTGAATCTCCTTTATATTTATTAAATAAAAATAATAAGGAAAGAGGTTTTATTGTTATTGAATTTATGTCAGGAAGAATTTTAACAGATCATGAAAAAATAAGAATAATGGAATCAATACAAAAAAATAAAAATTTTAAACTTAAATCAGAATATTCAGAATTATTTACAACAGATTATAAATTTTTAACAATAACAACATTATTAATATGTTCAATTTGTTATTTAAATTTAATAGGAATAACATATTTAATACCAAAAACTTTAATAGATTACAAAGATAAAATATATAATATTTCTTACAATACACAAATTTTAATTTATGGAATAATACAAATTCCAAATGGAATTATTGGAGGATTAATGACAGAAAGTACTTTATTTGGAAGAAAAAAAACAATATTAATAAGTGGATTTGGTTGTTGTATTTTTTATATTTTCAGTTTAATTTTCATTAAATATATTGCAATTTTTACTGGAATGATTATGTTATTTAATTCAATTTGTTATGGTTGTATTTTTATGTATGTTACTGAAGTTTTTCCTACTAATTTAAGAGATTTAGCTCAAAGTTTTATTCAAATGTTTTCTTTTTTCTTAGGCTCTTGGTCTCCTATATTAGTTGGTATTTTAAATCATTATTTTTGTTATTGTGCTCTTGGTTTTACTAATATTATTATCATGATTCTTGCAATTTTACTCCCTATTGATACACTTTTAAGACCACTTGATGAAGATATTTAATTTTTTTATATATTTATTTTATATAAATTATATTATTATTAAAGTACTATTGATATTATTTTTATATTTAAAAAAATTTAGATAAAAATAAAATACTATAATTTAACTTTTATTATAATTTAAGTAAAAATAAAATAAAATGGATAATCCAGAAAATAAAAAAATAATTGATTTATGTTCAAAAAAATTAGAAAAAGAACCAAATAACATTAAAACACTTTTACTAAGAACATCTTCCTATATAAATGATGAAAAATATGATAAAGCTGAAAAAGATGCTAAAACAATAATAAACATAGAGCCAAAAAATTCAACAGCATATTTCCTATTAGGAACAATATATGATAGACAAAAAAAATTAGAAGAAAGTTTAAAATTATTATCAAATGCCATTGAATTAAATCCAAACAATGTAAATGCTTTTTTTTTACGTGGAGCAATATACAATAAATTAGGTTATTTCCAAAAAGCAATAGACGATTACAATTTAGCATTAGAAAAAGACAATATGAAAACAATAAAAAAAAACATATATAAAAACATAATAAAAGTATTAGACATGAATGAAAACACAAAAGAAAATATTGATAAAATTCCATCTCAAAACAAATCAAATATAAACAATAGTGATATTGATGCAGAATTAAATAATTACATATATAATCAATTAAAAAATCTTCCAAGAAACCAAAATCAAAATGAAGATGATAAAGTACAAGAAATATATAATCCATCAGATGCAAATCAAAGTCAAAAATTATTTAAAAATATGGATAATGATGAGCAATTAAATTCAATATTAAAACATAGAAAAGATTCAATTAAAAATAATCAACCAATAAATAATAATCAAACCCAAAATCAAAATAATAATTATCAAAATAAAGGTCATATTTCTGATATAAATAATCCATCAGAATTTCCAGTAATGGTATCACAAGAAGTAAAAGATGATGAAGAAGAAGAAGAAGAAAATGAAGAAGTAGATAATAAAAATCCAAAAAGTAATGTAAAAATATCAGGAAGAAGAATGAGTCAATTACCAATGGGTTCAAATGCTTTTGCAAATAATAATAATCCTAGAAAATATGAAAAATGGGAAATTTTTCATAATCAAGGTTATGATGCTAGAAAAAAAGAAAATTTCCCTCTTGCTATTGAATATTATACTAAAGCTATTGCTTTACATCCAAAATATTTTAAAGCTTATTTTAATCGAGGTTTTGCTTATGATAAATTAGGTCAATATGATAATGCTATTAATGATTATACTAAAGCTATTGAATTAAATCCTAATTCTGCTTATTCTTATTATAATAGAGCTATTTCTTATGATAAAAAAGGTGATTTGAAAAAAACTTTAGATGATTTTTCTACTGCTATAAAATTATTACCTTCTAAAGTTGATTTTTATTTAAATAGAGCTTATACTAATAGAAAGTTAAAAGATTTTACTAGTGCTGTTGAAGATTATAATTATGTTATTAAATTAGAACCTGATAATAGTAAAGCTCTTTATAATAGAGGTTTATGTTATGAGAAATTAAATCAATTTGATAAAGCTGAAGAAGATTTAATGAAATGTTTAAATAAGAAAAATTTCGCTGCTTTAGGTAATGAAAATAGTGTTAATATTTATTATCATTTAGCAAATATAAGAGAAAAATTAAATAAATTAGAAGAAGCTAAAAATGATTATTTAAAAGCAATAGAAATAGATCCAAATTACGCTCAACCATATCATGGATTAGGATTATTAATGGATAAATTAAATAATTATGATTCTGCAATAGAATACTTTACAAAAAGTATTCAATTAGATGATTCAAATGCAATATTTTGGCATAATAGAGGATGTACATATAGAAATTTAGGTAAATTAGATTTAGCATTAAATGATATAAATCAAGCAATAACTTTAGATCCTTCAAATATGTTATTTTATGATAATAGAGCTTATCTTTGGAGAAAAATGGAAAAATATGAAAATGCTATTATGGATTATAATGCAATTTTAAAAATTCAAAAAGATAATAATAAAGCTTTAATTAATAGAGCTTTTTGCAATGCAAAATTAGGTAATTTTAAAGAAGCAATTAATGATTATTCTATTGTTTTAGTTAATGAACCTAATAATACTCATGCGTTATATAATAGAGCTATTTCATTAGATAAAATTGGAGAAAGTGAAAAAGCGATTGTTGATTTTGGGAAAATTATTGAAATTGAACCTATGAATGCAAATGCTTATTTAAATAGAGGATGTTGTTATGAAAAAATTCAAAATTATGATTTAGCTTATAAAGATTATGAAGCTAGTTTGTTAATTGATAAAATTTTGGGTAAGGAAAATGAAAAATAAAATGGGTATTATTAAATTTTAATAATAATTTTTAAAGAACAATAAAACAATATATTATTATCTTTAATTTATTAATTTAAACTTATTTTTAAAATAATATGCGGAAAAAATTGATTATTAAAAAGAAATTTAAATTTTAAATATTAACCTATTTCAAAAAAAAAATAATAAAAAAGCTATTTATCTGAATAAAGTTAATTAAAAAAATATTTATTAAAAATTAAATGGAATCAATACCTTCATCTAACGAAAAAGTAGATAATACCAAAAATATAACAAATAATCCTTCAGAAAAAGATAATAACAAACAAAAAACACAAAAAAATATGTCAACCCAAAGTCAAGAAAGTAAATTTTTATTAGAATCAATTGAAAAATTAAAAAATGGAGATGATATGGATATAATGGCACAATTAATCAATTTAAATGAATATTTATCTCTTTCAAGTGATCAAATAGCAGATAATCCAAATATGGGTCCTTTATTAGAAGAAATATGCAAAAATTTAGAAAAAACTTATTTATCTGAATTAATAATTTATTCACTTCAATGTATTAATTATATTTTAGATATTAATCCCGCATTTACTTCAACATTAAAAAAAGTAAATGCAGTATCAAAAATTATTATTTTAATGACTATAATGGAAGATATGAATTGTTTAGAATATATAATAAAAATAATAGAAAAAATTTCTTTTGAAAATAATTATATTTTAATAGAAAATAATGCATTTATTTCTTTATTAAATATTATTGATTTTTTAGGTGAAGGACAAAGAAAATCAGTTATGAAAGCTTGTTTAAATATGGCAATGAATATTTCTTCTGTTAGAGTTTTTAAATCTTTTATTCAACCTTCATTAGAAATTTTAGCAAGTTTAACTAAATTTAATGAAAATGATATTCAAACTACAAATACTGCTATTTTAATATTTTATTATATTGTTAATAATATGTCTATTAATTCATGTTTTAAAACTAATCCTGAAATCATTACTGAAATTGGGAAATATTGTTTTATTGAAAATTGCTGTGAAATATTAAAAAGATATTTAATTGAATCACAACATGAAAAAAAAATTAGAAATGATTTAATTAAAAGAATATTTAAAATATTTGAATATTTATGTAATATTTCTGAAGATTTTCTTAATAAAATTATTGATAATAATATTTTAAATATTTTAGTTGATATGATTTCTAATGAATTTAATAGTAGTAATGAACAATCTATGAAATCAAGTTTATCTTTTTTAACTGAAATATTTTCTTTATTAATTTCTTTTTTTCCTTCTTATAAGAAAGATTCTAATGAAGAGATTAAAAAAGAAAAAATATTAAGTGAAAAAAATATGAATAATTATAAATTTTTATGTCAAAATATTGTACAAACATTAATTAATAATATAATGGCAAAATCAGCATGTTCTACTTTAAGTAATTTAGTAAAATTTTTACAAATATTTACTTTATCAGCAGAAAGAAATGTGATTAATAATTTTATAGATTCAAAACCACTTTCTCAAATAGTTAGTAAATTATTAGATACTAAATATATTCCTTATTTAGTAGATTTAATTGAATTATTAAATAATTTAATGAAAAAATCACCAGAACATTTTATAGTTAATTTCCTTAGAGAAGGAATTGTTGAAAATATAAAAAATTTTAAATTTGAAACTGAACAAAAAAAACCAGAAAAAAAAGAATCAGAAAATAAAAATGAGAATAATAAGAATAAAGATGAAAAAGAAAAAGAAAAAGATAAATCAAGTGATATAGAAATGAAAAATGAAGATCAAAATAATATTAAAGAAGAAATAAATACAAATAAAGAAAAAATGTCTGATATTGCAATGAAAGATGATGAATATAGTGGAGATGAAATTATTGAACAAGATGAAATTGAAGATATTGAAAATCAAGAAATGAAAATTGATAATTTTTTAATTCCTAATGCAGAACAACTTATTAAAAATGAAAATAAAGAAAAAGATAAAGATAAAAATGAAATTGATAAAGAAGAAAATGAAGAAAATAAATTTAAAGATATTATTGTTGAATTTGAAAAAACTAAAGAAAAAATAAAAGAATTAAATAATTTATTAGTTCAAGAAAAAACAAAAGTAATGAAAAATATAATAACAAAAGAAGAAAGAGTAGAAATAGGATATAAAAAAATAGATGAAAAAAAAATAATAGAAAATAAATTAAAAACTTTAATAGATAATTATTTTCAAGATGAAAAAATACAAAATTATTTAAAAAATCAAGATTCAAAATTAATAAATATAAAAAATGAATTAACAAATTTAAAAGATTGTTTAATGTCAAAAAAAGATATTGAAGAATTCAATGAAGAAACAGAAAAAATTATAAATGATATATTAAATATTTTAACAAATTCATCAAATGAATTAACATTATTTGAATTAGAAAACTCAAAAATATTAATAGCATTATGTTGTTTTTATGATAAGAATTTTATAGAATATTATAATAAAATAAAAGATGATGATAATGATTCACTTACTAAAGAAGTAAACACTTCAGAAATTTTTCCAAATCCTTTACCAGTAAATAATCAAATATTTACTAAAACAAAAATATTAATTGATGATTTAAAAAAAGATAAATCAAAATTAATTAATTATATTAATTGTTTACAATATACAATAACATCTATGAATTGTTTTACAATGATTGTCGATGATTCAACAAATAATGATTTAGATGTTTATTATCATCATATAATGAAAAATGTAAAAAAATATGAATTAAAAATTGTTTATTCTGGTGAAATGTATCAAGAAAAAGTTATTTGTGATGAAAAATTAGATGATTTAGAATTTAAATCTAAATTAAGTGAATATGATGCTGCATTTACTGCAAATAAAGAAATTAAATTTTTAATTACTTCACATTCTACTTTTGATGATATTTTCAGTATACTTGTTTCACATACTAATGTTAAATTTTCTACTAATGAAAAATATGATGTTGATCTTATTTTCTTTGTTGAAGTTATGAAAAATGAAAAAAAAGAAATTATATATTTAAAAAATGATATGACTTATAAAGATATTAAAAATGAAATTGGAAAAGTTTTGGGTCAAGAAATTTTTTCTTTATTAGGTTTTCCTATTAAATTTGGATTAAATTATAAATTAAAAAATAAAAAAGATGAAAAGAAAGAAGAAGAAATAAAAGAAAAAATAAAATCTAAAAATAATTTTGTTTTACCTTCAAAAGAAGAAATATCATTATTAAACATTGATCAAAAAATATTTGAAATAATATATCATAATTCAGTAATTTACAATAAAAATTTATATGAAATAAAAAGATTAATGCCATCACTTTATTTATTAACAATGATATATCTTCCATTATCATCATTTAAATCATTATTTGAAATTCCAGAAAATTTATTTTTAAATAATGAATTAAATTCAATATTTATAAATCCAAAAGTAACTTTATTAATATCTAAAGCAAGTAGAGATGGAAATAGTGTATCAAGACAATCAATTCCTTCATGGTGTAGAAATTTAAGTTTAGATTTTAATTATTTAACAAAATTTAATTCAAGACATTTATTATTTAAAGTTTCATTTGATCCAAAAAGATCTTTAATTAATCTTCAAAATTATTTAAAAAGTAATGATGCATATTATTCAAATGAACATCAAATTACTTTAGAAAAAAGTATGAGATTAAAAGTAATTGTTGAAAGAGATAAAATAATTGAAAGTACTTATAAAATTTTAAATGATCCTATTACTTCAAAATTTCCTGGTTTTTTAGAATTTGAATTTAATGGTGAAATTGGAAATGGATTAGGACCAACTTTAGAATATTTTTCATTAGTAATTGAAGATTTTAAAAAAGATAAAAGTTTATGGTATAATACAAGTGATAATTCATTTTATCCTAATATTGGTATTAATAATGATAAAATTGCAATTGAAAAATTTAAATTATTAGGTTTTATTATTGGAAGAGCACTTTATGATGATAGATTATTAGATATTCCTTTAAGTAGAATTTTTTGGGATGTTGTTTTATTTAGACCAATATCAATTGATAATATTAAAATAATTGATAATGAATTAGGAAAAACACTTTTAGATTTAAATAATTTAGTAAATCAAAAAAGAAAATTTGTAGAAGAGAAAAAAAAATTAAATATAAATTATACAGATGATGATTTAGAAAATAATATATTATATAATGGTGCAAAATTATCTAGTTTAGATATTTATTTTACTTTTCCAGGAAATGATTCAATTAAATTAAAAGAAAATGGAGATAATATTAAATTAACAATATTAAATATTGAAGAATATATTATGTTAATTTATAATTGTTTATTTATTCAAGGAATTGATAATTTAATTGATTCATTCAGAGAAGGTTTTAATATAATTTTTGATGTTAATTCAATTAAATGTTTTAAATCAATTGAAATTGAAGAATCAATTTGTGGAAGTTTAGATATGAAATGGGATAGAGAAACTATTTTAGAAAATTTAAAAGCTGAACATGGAATAACTAAATCAAGTAAAATTTTAAATGATTTGATTACTTTTATGACTAAATTAGATAAAAATCAAAGAAGACAATTTTTACTTTTTACTACAGGTACTTCAAGATTACCTGTTGGTGGTTTTAAAACTTTAAATCCTAAATTTACTGTTGTTAAAAGAACTTGTAATTCTTATGAAAATCCTGATGATTTTTTACCTACTGTTATGACTTGTCAAAATTATTTAAAATTACCAGAATATTCAAATTATGATGTTTTGGAAAAAAAATTAATTTTGGCAATGACTGAAGGAAATTCAGAATTCCATTTATCATAATTAATAAATTATATATTAATTAAAGAATTAAATCAATACGAAAATATTATTAATTGTATTATTTTTATTAAATTTGAAATATTAAATTTAAAATAAACTATATAAAATATAAATTTTAATTTTTTAGTACTTATTTAATATTTATTACACTAATAATATAGTAAAATACTAATATATCATATTTTTTTAATATTATCTGTTATAATAAAAAATCCATATATTATATGCAATAATAAAAAATTAATATTTAAAAACCAATTTCGAATTAATACATTTTTTCCAGTGTAGTTACTTTCATAATTTAAAGATATTTTTTTAAAAAAAAATATAATTGAAAAAAAGCCTAAAATTAAATATTTAAAAGTATATTTTTTCATTAATAAAGGAAGTAAACTAAACAACCAATAAATTTGGAAAATTGGAGCTTGTTTATTAAAACTTAAATGTAAAATAATAACTAAAATAAAAGTACTATTCCTACTCATATAACAAGCAGGAATTAAAGAAATTAATGTGATAAGAATTTCTTGTAATGTGATTAAAAAATGAATCATATTATATAATAAAGTGAATCTAATCATAGAAAGAGGATAAGTAAAAATAGATAAACATAAATTACTATGAATATAATATGAATGATAAAATAAATTATAAAAATAATAATTAATAATATATCTATTCCCATATAAACAAAATGAAATAAAAACAAGAGAAGTATAAACTATAATAGAAATGATTAAAAATAAATTAGCTTGATAAGTAAAGAAAAAATGAAATATTTGAATAAGTGTATTTTTTTTATATATTTTTCTAATATCAATTTTTTCATTTCCTTTATGATACTTTAACATAATATAAAAATAAATTAGAGGAACAAAAGTAAAAGAAAACATTGCTAAATGAACAACAAAAGCATAAAATAAAGCAGCAATATAGTATAAATTTAATTCAATAAGAATTAAAGTTCCAATAAAAAATAAAAGAGTAAATGAATCTGCAATTCCACAAGCACATAAATAAATAATTATAGGATTATATAAATAAAATATACCACAAAATCTATAATTATTCCTTAAAAAATTTTTAAATAATATAGAAATTGGTTTTTTATTTTCATTTGTTTTTTTATTATTATCTTGTAAAATTAGTAAAAATTCTATTAAAAAAGCACAAGTTATATCAGAAAAACATAATACATATTTAGATAAATCTTTATTATAAAAATTTATTAAATAAAATAAGGAATTAAATAAATTTTCATGAAAATTATCTAAATGATATGGTGATTTAATATCAAAAATTTGTATTGCACCATTTGTTATATAATTATATGGAGATTTTATTGAATTTGTTAAATATGAATATTCTGGGAGAATATTTCCAAAATATTTAAAAAAAAAAATTAAATAAAATCTTAACCCTAATCCTATTAAATATCTCATATCTAGAAAAAGTATTTCTAACATTTTCATTATTTAATAATATATTTATATGCTCTCATTTTTTTAGAATTACAATAACTTTAAAAATATTTTAATCTATAAAATTTATATATAATAATAAATATATTTTAATTTTTTTATTTTTAGTTTAAATAATTTTTAAATTAAATTTTCCTAAGAAAAAAAATAATTCCAAACCAATATAAAATTAATTTTAAAAGATATTTAATTTTAAATTATATTAATTTAAATTTAAGATATTTAATAAATTACATAAATAAAATCTCAAAAAAAAGAAAAAAAAATTAAAAAAAATTAAAAATTTTAAAAAATCCTTCCACAAACCAAAATATAAAATATTAAAAACCAAAAAAAAAAAAATAAAAGATTTTAAACATCTTGAGCATGTGGATTTCTTTTTTTTCTTTTATTTAATTCACAATAATCAGTTTTATAAATAGTTTTCCCAGTTTTAGAATTACTAAAAATTTTTTTCATTTTCATATAATAATCATAATTAGGATCATTCTCATCAATTTCTCTAACTTCATCTTCACTATCTTCATCATCATAACCACCTTTCTTTCCAACACCACTTTGTCCTCCTAAACCACTTTGACTCATTCTAGTTCCACTTTGTCCTCCAATTCCACTTTGGCTCATTCTATTTCCACTTTTTCCTTTTAAATTTCCTCCTTGAACATTTTTACCTTTTTGTCCTTTTTTTAAAGGTCTACCTTTATAAAAATCTTTTTCAGTATAATCAACCATATAAGTTGTTTTTAATGCATCACCTCCAGCTTTTCTTTCTTCATTTTCTAATTCATGTAATTCTTCATCTATTTTTTTTTTTTCTTCTTTTTTTTCTTTAACATATGGTTCAGGTCCTTTATATTCCGGAACAGGTTCTTTTGGTTCAGGATATAAATTTAATTTTACATCTTCGAAAAAATATGATCTTCCTATATTTTGCTCTAAACCTCTTTTATCTTTAACAATTTTTGGTTCAATTGCAACTAGTTTTTGCATTTTTACTGCACTTGTTGTCATTTTATCAGTTTCTTCATTTGGAATAAATCTGTCTTTGTAATTTACTTCTGATGTACGCATTAAGTATTCATTTAAATCTGTTGTTACGAATGGTCCTGTTGATACTGCTATTGTTACTGGAATATCTTTTGTTTTTGTTGCCATTTTTTTATCTGTTATTTTTTTAATATTTATTTTTATTTTTTATTTTTATTTAGTTTTTTTTTTTTTTTTTTTTTTTTTTTTTTTTTAAATTTTTTGTTTTTTTTTTTTTTTTTTTTTTTTTTTTGTTTCTTTTTTTTTTTTTTTTTATATTTTTTTAAAAAAAAATTTTATTT
>JAEEGK010011245.1_pt1 | contig 20491 bp, 12 predicted proteins | sample 8958771 | NCBI WGS metagenome assembly JAEEGK01 (sample SAMN16246547, study PRJNA631951) | gut metagenome | biome: gut microbiome; feature: rumen; material: SC-attached | host: Bos | place: Iran: Karaj | collected 2018-10
TATAATGAATTTTCCTTAATAAATTTTATTATATTTGAGGGAAATTTTTTTATATAACAATTAAAAAATATCATAATATTCTTTTTTTCAGATTATTATTCATCAATAAAAAAAATTTATTTATTTTTAAATTAAATTAAAAAAAAGTATTTAATTTTATTATTAAAATATACATATTAAAAAAAAAATGGAAACAATAGAATACGATTTAAATAAAATTTTAAGCTGCTTATTCCAACTTTGTGAATTATCAACAAATCAAAGTGAAAAAGTTAAAAAAGGAGAAATAGAAAATAAAATTCACACAAAAGCAAAAGATGAAAAATTTACAGATTTAGATTATTTAATTCAAAAACTAATTGAAAATACAATAACAAAATATTTCCCAAAAATAAAAATAATAGGAGAAGAAGACACATCACTTAATATAGAAATAAATGACAATAACACATTTTTAAATCAAATATCAACAATAGACATAAATAAAAATTATTTTAATTTAAATGAATATAATTACAAAATATCAACAAATGAAAAAATAACATTATTTATTGATCCAATAGATGGTACAAATCAATTAATAAAACAAAATTATGAACCTTTAACAATTTTAATAGGAATTTGTATAAATGAAAAACCAATATCAGGAATAATACATTATTTAAATAATATAGAAAATATACATAATTCAGAAACTTATTTTAATTATCCAAATAAAGGAATATTAAAATATTATAAAGAAAAAATAGAAAAAATTCAAATTAAAAAAAATCCAAATTTTAAATTTTTAATAAGTAGTACAAGAGCAAAAGAAGAAATGATCAATTTTATAAAAACTTTTGAAAACAGTGATTTTGAAAAAATGAATGGATGTGGAAATAAAGTTATTAATAGTTTAATTAATGATTATTGTTATTTTACTTTTAGTTCAAGTGTTGCTTTATGGGATATTTGTGCTGGAGATTGTTTGGCTCATTCTATTGGAGGAGGATTTTTTAATTTTAAAGGTGAAGAAATTAAGTATATTGATAATAATAAAGAATATATTAAAGATTATTTATTTGTTGTTGGAAGTAGTGAAAAAAAAAAATTGTTTATTGAAAATGTTAAAAAAGTTAATTATCATCAAAATGAGTAATTTTTTTTATTTTTATTAAAGGTTTTTTTTATATTTATTTATTTTAAAAATTGAATGAAGTATTATTTTTATAGTTATTATTTAAAATTTTAATGTTTAGGTTATATTAAATCTTTTTCTTTTTTTTATAAACTGGTTTTTTTGTTATATTAGGTTTAAAAGTTATACAATTTTCTTGATATATTCTTTTTGTTAATTCATCTATTCTTGAATTTCTTTGTTTATATTCATTATATAATTTGTCAAATTTTTTTTTATTTGAATTCTTATTATTTGATATATTATTTTCATTTGTAGTTGTAAAATAACTATAATTTCTTATCCTTTTTGTAGTATTATTACTATTATCAATATTTTTATTTGTAAACTCTTTTTGATTTCTATTATTTTGTTTTTTATTAAAATCTTCATATAATTTTAAATAAATATTATCAGTATCATTATTACTATTTTTTTTTGAATTATTTTCTAATGTTCTTTCTTCAAGTTTAGGAGAAAAAGTATATAAAAAATTATATTCTTCTTCGTTTTGCTTGAATAAATATTCTTTATTCTTTTTTTTCTTTTTATTATATTCATCTTGTCTATTAATAAAATCTTGAATAATACTTCTTGAAGAATTATTACTTCTACTTCTTAAAGTTCTTGAATTTTGAAAACTTGATAAATAAGAATTTCTAATTAATTTTTTATTAAATCTTTTTTTATCTGAATAAAAATTATTATTTATAGTTTCATCTTCATTATATTCATCTAAATTATTATTTTCTAATTTTTTCCAATAATTATGATAATATTCTTTATTTGTATTATATGAAAAAGTTTTTTTAAACCAGAGAAAAAAACTTTGTTTTACTCTTTTAAAATTAAATTTTTCATATATTTTAAATATTGGATTAATTAATCTTATATTTACTTTTAATTTATTTACAAAAAAATTATTAACAACAATAGAAGTAATTTTTTTTAGAATATTTTCATTTAATGATTTTATATAAAAATAAAATGTATTACTTAATATTTCTTTTAATTTATCAGAAGAATTAACATTTGAATATAAACAATTTAAAAAATTATTTACTGAATCACTAGAAACTAATCCAATATAACATAAATAATCTAAAAATTCTTTTGTTGTTTGATCCATATTTTAAAAATTTAATTATTAAATTAATTCAAAATTAAAAAATAATTTTAAATAAAAATTTAACATAATAATTTATTTTATAATATAAATTTATAAACAACTTTTTTTATTCCTTTTTATTTTTATATTCAGCAAAATATTTTTGTATATTAGGAATAAAATTATCCCATATATTATTACTAAAAAAATTTTTTTTCAAATCAAATAAATTTTCAAACATAAAATAACATAAGCAATTAAAATGATTAAAAGTACCATCATAACTACAAATATTAATTTCATTATTTAAATCTAAAAAATTGTCATCATTTAAATTATTATCTATATTATCATTTTTAATTTGATTTTCAAAATCAATTGAAAAAGTAGAATTATCACTATCATTAATTGAACCAATATTAATAATTTCAACTTTACTTCCTTTTTTTTGAATAGAAATTTTACCTTTTTTTTCAGGTTTTTGAGTATTTTCATATTCATAATACATCATAAGTAAATTAAAGTTATTTAAATTCATATTTTTTAAAATAATTAAATCTTTTTGTAAAATTTCAATAAAATCATTATAATTTTTTAATACTATTTTATTATGATTAATATCATCTTTTTTTGATTCAATTTCATAAGTTCTTTCAAATATTGGATCATTTTTAATAATATAGGAATTATTTAAACTTTGTGATGATGATATACTTTCTACTTTATTATTTGAAATACGTACAAGTTGCCAAAATGAAAAAGTATCTTTTTGTCTATTTTCTACTAAAGTATTATTTGTTATTAAAATTAAAAAAGGTTTAATATTATTTATTGTTATTAAAAAAACTCCATATAATAAAGGTAAAAATGTATTTGATGTATTTGTAATATAAACAAAATATTTTTCTAATATTGTATCTAATTCAATTGAATATTTATCATTTTGAAATATATGAATTTGATATTCTTTATCATATGTTTTTAAAGAAAAATTATTTAAATGATTAAAATATTCTTCTTTTACATTTGAACTAATTAAACTTTTAAAATTTGAATAATCTTTAAATTTATTAAAAATATTAAAATGATTTAAAAGTGATTGAATAATTTTTTCAATATTTATTTTTTTAAAATTTAAAACATTAATTACATTATTATTATTATAAGAAGAAATATTAACATTTAAATCACAATAATCATTTATTATTGATTCAATATTAAATAAAACTGAATTAAAATCTTTAAAATCATCTTTATTTTTATTTTTTAAAAATTGATAATTTTTACAATCAATTTTATTAAATGAAAAATTACCACTATTAGATTTACTTTTATTTGAAGATAAAGTACCACTAATATTAAAAGCTTCTCTTAAATTTCTAGTTTGAGCTCTTTCACTAAATTTTGAAGTTTTATAAATTTTAATAATTGAAATTAAGGAAATATTTAATATTTGTTCATAAAAATCAAAAATATAATCTTCAAATATATATCCATTTTTATAACATTCTATTAATTCTTCATCACCTGGAATTATAATTGAATCTAAAGAAATTGATGATTCATTTGATGAAGATAATGATAAATTTGAATTTTCATCTAATAATGAATTTAAGTTTAAATTTTGAGATTTTCTTCTTCCTTTTTCATTTTTTATTATTTTTCTTAAAGAATATACTAATGTTGACCTTAATTTATAGAAACAAAATTTTGATTCTGTTAAATTATATATTTCTATTATATATTCAATTAATATTAAAAATAATGATAAGTAGGATGAGTAGTTATAAAAATCACTTTCTAATTTTCCATTTATTTTATAATAGCTTATTCCTAATCCATTTAATATTGAAAAAAATAAATTTAAAAGAGATAAAAATATATTTTTTTTACATATTTTTATTAATTTATGTTTTGTTTTAAATATTATTGGTTGTATTATATTGATTGTCAATAAATAAAATGTTAGAGAAATAAAAGAAATTATTAAAAAAATAAACCATTTAAATAAATCAAATAAATAAAAAGGAATTTTATCATTCAAATATTTAAAATTAAATAATGTTATATTTGGATAATTTAATATAAAACAAATTACTAGTAAAATAATTTCATACCATAATTGTAGTTTATAATTATGAATAATTGAATTAAAAGTATAATTTGGTTTTTTAAAAGTTAAATAAAATTCAAAAGATAAAAATAATCTAAATATAATAAATCCTGTTATAAATATATTATATATTAATATTTGTAATTTAAATAAATTTTCTCTTACTGATTTTGATTGACCATCATCTAAAATACAAAATAAACAAACAATCATATAAAAAATATAACATATTAAAGTAAAGATACTTTTTTCTACAATTAAAATATCTTCTTTTGTTTTCCTTTTTTTATATGAAAAGAAATAACTATTAAAAAACATTGATGATAAGACTATTAACATCAAACTTATAAAAAATGTTATAAATGAGTCCAAAGTATTCATTAAAAAAAAATTATTAAAGTCAATTAAATATATTCTTTTCTGAGTACAATATTAATAAACAAATAAATAATATAAATAAAAATGATAATTTTTAAATATAAAAAATAATAAAAGGAAATAAAAAAAATATCATTATTTAAACTTTATAAAAAAAAAAACTTAAATATAAAAAAATTTAAATTTTTTATTTCTTTTTAAAATAGAAAAAAAATCTTTTATTGTTTAAAAAAACCAAAAATTAAATAAGTTATTAAATATTTATTTCATAATAAAAAAAATGGGATGTATAATAGGAGAATATAATTCAATTCAAAAAATGGAATTAGAAAATGATATAGAAAACAATAATAATGAATATGAAAAAAATAATGAAAATGAAAATGACAATTATAATGATTCACATATAAATACGATTCAAGCAAATATTTTACAAGATACTAATTCAATAGAAAATCAAAATTTAAATAATTCAAATATTGGATTTAGAAATAGTTTATTTTCAATAAATAATGTCAATGTGAATCAAAATAAACAAAATCAAAATAAAGAAATTTTAATATTAAAATTATCAAATGAAAAAAAAAAAAATTATGATGAAATAATAATTAATCAAAATATTTTAACATCAAAAAAAAATTATATAAAAATAATAAAAAATAACTTAAATCCAATAACTTATACTTTTGGTTCAAAAATACCAAAAAATGAAAAAAGTATTTCTTCAAGTTCATTTTCAAGTTCAAATCCTGATAATGAAGAAGAAGAAGTTGATTTTTTAATTGAAGATGAAATAAATATTAAACCTCATCAATTTGATATAGAATTATTTAATAGTAAATTTTATATGAAAGATTTTAAAAATGGAAATGGAATATTTTTAAAAATAGAAAAAAATATTTCTATTGAACCAGAAGTAAAATATACTTTTTTAATATATAATAATTGTTATATTGATTTTATTATTCAATCAAATTCAAATGAAGTTTTTATTGATGTGAATAATAAAAATAAAGAAAAATTTAAATATATAGAAAAAAAAAGTATAATAATTGGTAAAAGTAAAAATAATGATATTGTTTTACCTTATATTGAAGGAATAAGTAGAATACAATTAACTTTTTTTTATGATGAAATAAATGAAAATTTCTTAATTTATGATGGCTTTTATTCTTATGAAAATAATAATGTTAAACCTTCAACAAATGGAATTTGGTTACTAATTAATTCTAAATTCGAAATTAAGAATAATATGGTTTTTCGAACTGGAAAAACTTATATTAAATGTTCGATAAAAGAAATTAATTTATAATTTGATTATTTTTTTTATTTGATTTAATAGGGAAGTTCAACTGTGATTCTTTAACAATATTTTTGTATTGTTTAATTTGCAATTTGTATTATTTTTTGATTATGATAGGAGGTCAATTATGAAAATTTATTAAATAGATATATATTAAAAAAATTTATATATCTATATTTTGTATTTTGGTACTATTTTCGTATTTAACTTATTTTTTATTATCTTTTTTAGGGATTTATAATATTTTTAATATCATTTAGTGTCAGTTCATTTTTTTAAATTAATCAGATATAATATATATAAATATTTGTATTTTTTATATAATTATAATTTTTGTTTTATAATATCTATTTTTATATTAAATAGTATATAATTGAAATTAGAAAAAAAATATTTTTTTATTTAGGAATTTATTTTTTTATTTATTTAAATGAAAAAGAATGAAATTCCTTATCAAACTTAATAATTATTATTATATTTAATTACATTTCAAACATGGAAAATAATATGTTAAATTTTTCTGAAGACAATATATTAAATAAATTAAAGAAAACAAATCAAAATATAAAAATAAAAAATAATAATGATAGAAAAATAGAAAATGAAGAATATAATAAAATATATCAACTTAATACAATATATACATCATTCCATAATTTTAAAAAAATTCGTTATCAAAATCAAAATGAGTTTTTTAATTCTATTTTATCAATATTTAAAAAACATCCTTACTTTAGAACAGATAATGAAAATGAAATAGTTTTGAAATATTTTTTAACATTAAAAGAATTTTATAATATTTTAAAAAAAAGTTATTTAGAAAATACAAATAATCATCTTTTAAAAATAATAAATTATATAGAATATAATTATTTCCCAAAAAATAGATTAGTTTTAAGATATGGTGAAAAAGGAAGAAATTTTTTTATTATATTAAATGGTAAAATTGATATTTTAATACCAAGAGAAAAAAAAGAAAATTTATCAATAATTGAATATTATCGTTATTTAGGTTTTTTAATTGGATATGGTGAACAAGAATTATTAAATAAAACAATTAATCTAAATTATTATTCATATCCAATTGAAATAAATGATATTGATTTTGGTAAAATAAATTTTATTTTATCTCCAGAAATAAGAAAAAAAATTAAATATATTGATTTACAAACTATTTTTTCACATTTTACAATAGAAGAAAAAAAATATATTGAACAATTCAATTATATAAAATTCTTTAATAATGGAGAATTAATAATAAATTATATAAATGAATATGAAAAACAAAAATTATTAAATTCAAATAGATCGAAATCTTTAGTCTCAATTAAATTAGAATCAACAAAAAATTCAATAAAAAGAAAAAATTTAAAACCAAAAAATTCTTTTTCAGAAATAGAAAAAGAGAAAAATGATAATATTGATTTATCAACTAATGATTATATTGAAAGAATGAATAAATATAAATTAAAAGAAACAAAAGAAAAAGAAAGATATAATGATTTTATTATATTTGAATATATTTTTATAAAAAGTTTATATACAGGAGAAAAATTTGGTGATTTTGCTTCTTATGATATTAAAGGAAAAAGAACTGCTTCAATTATTACTTCTTCGAATTGTCATTTTGGAATTTTAAGTAAGAAAAATTTTATTAAATATGTTAAATTTGCTATTGATAAAAATCAAAAAGATTATATTTTTTTTATTTTAAATAGTTTTATTTTTAGAAATTTTTCAATTGAATATTTACATACTAAATTATTTCAAAGTTTTCTTATTAATAAAAGTCAAAAAGGAAATATTGTTTTAGATAGTGGAATTAAAAATAATTTTTTATATTTTTTAAAAGAAGGTGATTTTGAAATTAGAATGACTTTAAAATTTAAAGAAATTATAAATGTTATTAATTATTATAGTAATAAATTAAATTCTCTTTTATTAGATAATAAAATAAAATTTAAATCAAATTTAGAAGAAAATATTTTTAAACATTTATTAATAATGAATCAAAAGATAATAAATGAAGATAAAAAAATAGAATCATATGCAAAAGATATAAATGCAGTTAATATATTTTATAATCAAAAATTTGATTTTAAATTATTTACCAGTAATTCAAATGAAATTTTTGGTTTTGATGATTTAGATTATGAAAATAATATAAATATATTTTATATAAAATGTATAAGTGAAAATGGAGAATATTTAAAATTAGATAAAAATTTATATCCTATGTTTTATGAAGTAGATGATTCAATTAAAATAAAAGAATATGAATTAATTAAAATTAAAATTATGGAAATTATACATAAATTAATTCAAATTAGAAAAATGAAAATTAATGTATTTTCAGAATTCCATAATTCAATTTCTCATTTTATTAATTTTGAAAAAGAAGAAAAAGATTTTAATGATTTTTGGGAAAAAGAATTTAAAGAAAAAGCATTTAATAATAGAAAAAAAAATATTAAAAATACACAAAATAAAATTTCTCAATGTAATAGTTATTCACATTATGAAAAAAAGTTTTTTAATTTATTTTCAAAAGAAAAAGAAAAAAGTGAAAGTAATGAAAAAGAAAATGAAAAAAGTGAGAAAAAAGAAAAAAGACTTTTTTTATCAAAATTAAGAATTTTTGAAGATAATATAACAAAAAATAATATATATTCATCATCAAAAATGTTAACAACTAATTTTAATTTTTATATGAAAAACAATAAAAATGTTAATAAATTGAATTTAAATTTATATAAAAATTATTTTCAAAAAAGAAAAATGACACAAAGTAATCAAAATAAAAATTTAGAAAATTCAATTTCAAATTCTAATATTAATAAAGATAAAGATAATAATAATAAATTATTTTCTTTTTTTAGTATTTCTTCTTTTGATAATCATAATACTAAAGATAATTCAAATGATTATCAAGAGACTAAAAATAAAAATTTTCCTTTAAAAGTAATAAATCAAAAAAATTATTTTTTACAAACTCGTTTAAAATATAATAAAAGTAATTTATCTAGTAATAAACAACTTATTCAAAATAAAAATAAGAAAATTCAAATAAATATAAAAAATAATATAGATTTACAAGATATTAATAGTCTTTCTTTTAGTGTTGATATGAAAAGAAGTTTTAATTCAATTTCAAAAAAATATGAAAAAAAAATTAAATTAATTGATATTGAAAAAAATATTGAAAAGAATAGAACAAAATATATGAGTTATAGAGAAAAATATAATATTAAAAAAACTAGGGATATATTTTTGAGATTTAAATCTAAAATTGATTTAAAAAAAATATTAAAAATGAAAGAATAATTATTAAATAAATGTAAATAAATTATAAAAATATTTTATGTTATTTTTTATTACTTGAATTATAATATTAAATTGAACTTTTTAAATAATGTTTTTTTATAATTTATACTTATCACTAAATAAATTATATATTTATTAGCAAATAATTATAATTGAAATTTATATTATATTTCTAAATTATTTTACTCTTTTTTCATTTGAATTAGTTCTATCAATATAATCAAAAATAAAATCAATCATTTTTCTTCCTTGTTTAAACAATTCAGAATAATGCTTTATTTTACAAGGATCCATTTCTAAATATAAATTTAAATTATCATATTTTTTAAATTGTTTATCATCACATATTTTCTTTAATAAATTAAATAATTTTTCACTACTATTTTGATAAGTTTTATAACATTTTGTAAAATTAATAATCTTTTTATTTTCATCTCTTTTTATAAATTCTTTTAATATTTTAGTAGTAAAACTTTTAATTTTAAATAGTGAATAAATATACTTTATTACTGTTTTTAATTGAGAAAAACGAATTGGAACTTTTCCTTCTTTTTCTAAATAATTTAATTTCATTTCATGGAAAAAGAATTTAATTGAATCTAAAATTGAAATAACGTTCTTTAATAAAAAATCATTTTTTTTTTCTTCTTCTAAACTCTTAAATAAAATTGAAATTAATTTTGGAATTTGTTTACAAGAACTTTTTCTTCTTTTATTAATTTCTAATTTTTCTAAATCTGAAATAGTATTTAAAATATATTCTAAATTTTTTAAAATTTTATTATTTTTATAATTATCTTGATATTCTTTTTTATAATTTTCTTTCATTTCTTTTATTATTGTATGCAATTGACTTAATAAATAAGCAGAACTTTCCTTTTTTGTAAAATATCCTATTTCTTTATCTTTATCTTTTTTTTTATCTAAAGATATAGTTTTATTATCATTTATTATTTTTTTGTAATTTGATTCTTTATTAATATTTTTATCTTTTATATTATTAATATTATTTTTACTCTCATTTAAATTCAAATTTTTATGATTTAAAAATAAATTTTTTGATTTTATATTATCTTTTTCTAAAAAAGTTTCTTTTTTTATATTATTATTTTCTAAAATATGACTTTTATTCTCATTAAATAGAAATAATTGATTATCATCTAATTTTAATTTTATTTGAGTACCATTTAAAGAAACATAAGGATTATCTTTTAATTTTGATTGAACATTTTTATTTAAATCAAATTCTTTTTCTATTTTTATTTTATCTTTGATGATTTTTTTATTTTTTTCATCATCATCATTTATAATTTTATTATTTATTATTTGATTTGATGATTCATTTTTATTATTGTCTTTTTTATAAAAATCTTTTTTTTGATTTAACAAAGGACTTATTTTTATATTTTGATTGTTTTGTTTAATGTCATTTTTTACATTATTAATATTATTAGTATTTATATTCATATTATTATTTATATTTAAAATATCTTTAACTTTTCCTAATTTATTTTCTGATTGTTCAATTTTGTCTAAATCCAATAAAGGAATTTGAAATTTTGTATCTGTCAAAAATATATTTGTTTGATTTACAATTATTTTATTATTATTATCTCCAATATTTGAATTATTATTATTTATTGTTAAATTTCTTGTTTTATTATCTTTAAAAGTTTTTGTTTTATTTATATCAATATCAATATTTCTAAATGGTGAATTTTGAGATTTATTATTATTATTTTTAATAAATTCATCTTTATTACTTTTTAAATTCTTTTTAATTACTTTTTTTTCTTCTAAGATTTGATTATCATATTTATTGATAATTTTTTCCTTTTTATTTTGATTTATTATATTTTTTTTATATAAATCACTTTTATTAATGTTTAATGGACTTTTTTCTAAATTAGTTTTTATTTGATTATTATTATTTTTTTTAAAAAGAATATTATTATTTAAATAATTTTGATTAGAAAATTCATATTTTTTCTTTTCAATATTTTCATCTAATTGAATACTATTAATAGGAGAATTATTATTTGAAAAATCACTATGAGAACTTAGCATATATTTTTTATCAAAAATATTTTCATCAAAATTTTCAAAATGATTATTAAAATTATCTTTTTCTTTATTTTCTTTTACTTCTTTTGAAACATTATTTTTTTCTTCATTAGATTTTAAACTTGAAGAATTACTTTCAATACTCATTGAATCATTAACTTTTTTTTTTAAGATTTCTTCATTATTTTTAATATTATTTAAATAATAAATATTTGATTTTTTATCTGATGGATAATTAATTTGATTATTAAAATTATTAATTATATTTCTATTTTCAATTTTTTCTTTAATTTCTTTATTTTTATTATCCATTGAATCTTTTATATCTTTAATTTTTTTTTCAGAAAGATTATTTTTATTTGGTTCTATATTTTCGTTTTGATTTAATGAAAAAATAGTTTGAAATTGATTTTTTTCATTTCTAGAAATTTTATTTGTTTCCTTTTCTTCATTCTGTTTTTTTTTTATTATTTTTAATATTTTAAATAAAGAAACATTAGAATATTTTTGTAATGATTCAAATTGTTCATCTCTCAAATGTTTTTTTAGTAAATAAAATTTATCTTTTATATTTTGAACCTTATCCATTAATTTTTATTTGTATTAATTTATTTAATTTTCTTTTTATGATGATTTAGTTTTTGAGAAATTTTGAAATATTATAATAAAAAGATAATTAATAAATTATATTTACAGTTTTAATTTTTTTTAATAATTTTTGAAACTATTATTTTTTATATTTTATTTTTATGACTTTATTGCAAAAATACTTGTATAATATTGAAATAAAGCATTTAATAAAAAATATCATTTCATTTTATAAAATTAGAAATTTAAAAAAATACTCTCAAAATAGTATATAAATTTAAATAATTTTTAAATTGTCAAATTACAAAAATAAATAAAATATGGTAGATATAATATTTTATAATAATAAAAAATTATATATTTAAAGTAAAGTTAAAAAAACAAATAAAAAAATCAAATTAAAAAAAAAATAACTCTATAAAATTTTATTTAAAAAAATGAACAAAATAATATCAAAAATAATAGACATTTTATTTATATTTGCTCCAAATATAGGATATATACATCAATGTTTTAAAATAAATAAAAATAAAGATTCAACTGGATTTTCAAAATTTATTTCATTTATATTAATAATAGCATATAATATAAGATTTTTTTTTTATTTAGGAGAAAAATTTGAAATTACAATTCTTTATCAAGCAATATTTTGTTTTATTATGCAATTAACTCTTTTATATATCTGCATTATATATGATAAAACTCTAAAAAATAGAAAAAATAGCAATTATTTTTTAATAAATCAATTTTGGAATTGGCCTTATTTTATAGATTATATTTTTTTTATATCTTTTTTTTCAGCTTTTATGTTTTTTATTTCAAATTTTTTTAGCTATAAAAATAAGCATTATATTTTCATATTAGGACTTTTAACTTCTTTTTTTGAAGCATTATTAGATATTCCTCAAATAATTGAATTATATAAAAATAAAAATGTAAAATCACTATCTCTTGTTTTAATAATGACTTGGGTATTTGGAGATTTATTTAAATTTATTTATTATATTATAAAAAAAGCACCTTATCAATTAATAGGTTGTGCTATTTTTCAATTAAGTTGTGATTTTATTATCATTGGTCAAGTTTTTTATTATAATAAAAAGGCAGATTATTTAAAAGTTTCTAATACTGATGAAAAAATGATTAATAAAAATGAGCCTATTAGTAGTTAAATTTAGTTTATTTTTTTTTTAGTTTATTTTTAGTTTAGTTTTCAATTTTAATTATTTAAATTAATTCTTTAGAATTTACAAAAATTTTTTTTAATAAATTTATCATTAAGATTTATAAACAATAAAATATGTTTTAATCAAATTACAATATTATGAATTAACTCTATATATTTAACCTATAAATATAATAGAATAATTTATATAAATATTCATATTTTTTGCTAATATGAAAGTGTATTCTTTCATTTAAATTTATTTTATTCTAAATAAAAATTCTTTTATTAAATTATTTTGAACTCAATATTTTTGACATACAATAATATTAAAAATTAAAAAATATTACAAGTTTCACATTTAGTTACTACCTTATCATTATATTTTTTTTTATTTTCTTCACATAATTTATTATATTCTTCTATTTTTTTATGACAATATCTTAAAATAAATTTTTTATATTCAAAATCATTTAACATGAATGTTTCATTTTTATGCTTTTCAATATTATGAATTTCGACTAATTTTTTTTTTGATATTTTATCTAAAAATGAAACTTTGTGATTTCCACTTTTTTTTATTTCATTACCAAAAAAATCTTTTCTTATTTTTTTATTTTTTGGAGAATCTAAATCAGAATTCGAATCTTCATCTAATTTTGTTTCTGCTCTTGATTTGAAAAAATTATCACGGTATTTAAATGATGACATTTTTGATATTAAATTTGAGCTATTATTTTTATTAAATAAATCAGTGGTCATTTTTATTTTTTTATTTATCTAAAATTTTTAACCTTTAATAGGATATTTTCATAATCAAAAATATCATATAATAATTAAAAATATTTTTTAAATTATTTATTCAAATAATAATAAAAAAACATTAATTACTAAAAATAAATAATAATTTATTATAAATATTAAATATTTTTTTAATTTGAAATATTAAAATGATGATGAAAAATTTTTAAATTATGAAAATTTATCTCTATTTTTAGATTTATTTATGAATTTATTGAAAAATCTAGATGATAATGAAGAACACAATAAAATAAAGATAAAAATTATGCTATTTTATTTAATGTTATTTAAAGGAAATAGAAGAATTAAAAATATGGATATAGAATTAATAAAAGATGTAATTCATTGTTTAGAAAGTAAACCAATCACAAGTAAAATATTAGAAAATAAAAATTTAACAATTTATAAAAATGAGCAAAGTGAATTATTAACAAATGAAGAATTTGAAAAATTAACATTAGAAGATAGTGTATATATTAAATTAGATGATGAAATAATAAAATCAAAAATAAAATATTTTAATAATGAAATTGAAAATTTAAGTAGATTGGATTTAGAAATTATATTTGAAAAAAAAAATATAAAATTTTTAAATATTGATGGATTATTAAATAATAATGAAATAAAAATTGATAAAAGAATAGAAGAAGAATGTAAAAATATGTTATTTAAAAAAATAAGTTCAAATATTTGTAAAAAATATTTTGAAGATAATGATATAAGATTTAAAAATGAAAAAAAAAAACCAATATTAAATTATATTTTTCAATGTAAATTAAGTAAAGAAATTTTTGAAGAAATATGGAATAATATATTATTTATCCCATTCCCAAAAGATAAAACAACAGGATATAATATTAGATATTTATATACTATTTATATTAAAAATTCATTTCTAAATAAAAAAAGTCCTTTAACTATTATCTCAATTATTGATAGTTATTTAAATGATATTTTTCATGAAATTTTTCATACTATTTCTTTATTATATGGAGCAATAACGAAAATTAAAAATATTGATACTCCTTCAAAATATGATAATAATCTAGTCGAAATGCAGAATAAATATAAAAAAAAATTTAATTTACAAGGAATATCAATAATTAAAAATTTTACAGATTTTGGTGATTTAATGGAAGTTAATTTTTATGGAATAAAAAAAATTAGTTATAAAACATTTTCATCTTTATTTGAATTTAATAATAATATATATGAATCTGCTGATGAATATAGAGAAAATTATTTGTATTATTTTAATTTAAATTATGAATTTAAAAAAAATGAAATTTTAGATTTATTGTATAATGATGAAGATGAAAAAATTATTTATAATATTGAATTAGATGAAAATGGTAATGAACTTTTAACTCAAAATGAAAATGAAAATAAAATAGAAAAAAATAAAATAAGAAGTCAAATTAGAGAACTTTTTAATTTAAAAATTATGCAAATATTATTAGAAATATTTCCTTTAGAAGATAAAGAAAAAATTAAAAATAAATTATATTATAGAGAAAGAAGTGATGGAGGAAATGATTTAATTTATAATAGTGAATATTATCATAAATGTATTTGTCATGTAGTAAGAAGAAATAGAAAAAAAAATTTCAACAAATAAATTATATGATTTAAAAAAATTTATTTTTAATAAAGAACTTTTAAATTATTGGTTTTAATTTCATTAAAATATTCTTATTATTTTTATTATTCTTTTATTTTAAATTAATATTTTATTAAGTATTAGATATATTTTTAATTTTTATCTTTTTTTTATGCTTTTTTTATTTCATTAAAGAATTTTTACAATTATTTAATATATAATATAATAGGTAATTATCATTGTTTTATTATTACAAATATTTTTTATAAATATTGTAAAATAATATATTAATATAATTAATATTATATAACTTCTTTAAAAATTTATTCAAGAAAAAATACAAATGATAAAAGAAAAACAAAAAAAAATTATTATAATTTCTCAATTTAAATAATTTAAAAATGTTAAATTAAATTTTTATTAATTTTATTTTTTTTATATTTTAAATTATATAAAATAAATTATAATTATTTTTTTTATTTACAAATAAAATTAATTCAAAATCTAATTTTAGTATAATTTAAAAATAAAAAATTTGAATTTTAATCTTTTCTTTGATTATTTTTTAATAAAAATTATATGAGTATAAAATCTATATCTTCATAAGTTACATATCCAATTTTTATTTCAAATGTTTATTAATTTTAATATACATTGGATTTTAAAATAAATGTTTATAAAACTTTTTTTGCATTAATTATTTTTTTTTATTTTTTTAAATTAACCAAACAAATAAATCTTTCTTTAAAATCAAATAAAAAAATTTTTTGATTTTATTTAACTTTAAAACAAACCTTTTTATAAAATATAAATTGTTAAAAAATCTCAAACACTCTAATCAATAATTATTTCTATCAATTAGCTAAAATGAAATTTGATATTATTCAAACTTTAATTTAAATCTAAATAATAATATCTAAATGTAAATATACTTAAAAAAGTCAAATTTTTGAGATATATAAGACTAAAAAGAAAATATAAAATTAAATGAAATCAATAACTATATTATTATTAATTGGATGTTTATTTTCAATTATTTATACAGCTGAATATTGTGGAGATCTTGGGGTAGATTCAGAAGGAAATTATAAAGATCCAACAAAAAAAGAAGATTGCACAGATTATAAATTATCTAAATATGAAAAAATTGAAGGTGACTCTTGTTGTTATAGAGTAAGAAAAAAAGGAAATAATGAAGAAAAAGAATGTCGTGTTTATAATAAGAAATATATTACCAAAGATTATATTGAAGAATATATTAAAGACTATAATGAAGATAGAGAAGAAAATGATAAAATTACATCTTTAAGTATTGAATGTGGATGTAATTGGTTATCTTTTAGTTTAATTTTTACTTTTTTAGTTTTTATATTTTAAATATTCTTTAGTTTTTCATTTTTGAAATATTTTTTATAAAAATTTTACTTTTATTTCAATTAAATTTTAATATATTTTTTTATTACTCATAAGTTTTTTACAAAAATTTTTATAAAAGATTTTTTAATTCAAAATTATAATTTGCATTAATAAAATACTTAACAAATATATTTAATAATATGCTCAAATGATGCTCATAAATAACAAAAGAAATAGTTAAATATACATTAAGTAATTTTTTATAAATTTTAATTGATAAATATGTGAAAAGAAAAAGTATGGTTTTTATTATTAATTCTCATCATTGAGAATATATGATTTTGGAAAAGATTTTATTGTTGAAGATGGTAAATTGAAAGACTTATTGGATTATAATTTATGATTATCAAGGATTTTAATAATCCTAATAATAATTATTTTCTTAGAAATGATATGATTAAAAAAGAACAAAAATTTGTAATTCCTTATGATCTTTTATTAATATGGTTAAGGACTAAATATTAATGATGATAATATTAAACTGATAAAAGACAAATCAATTGACATTGAAATTGATAGAATGAAAAAAACTTATGATAATTTGAAAGAGTATAGAAATAATGTAAAAAAGAAGATTGAAAATTTTAAGATTTAATTTAATAAATAATGTAATATACTATATTTAGATTAGTTAATTAATAAATTTATAATTTATTGAAAAATAATTAATTAAAAATAATTAGTTCATAAAGATAAAAATTTAATATAATATTATTATATTTATATAGTAATTTTATTATATTGATTAATTAATATTTAATAAAACAATAAATAATATTATTTTACATTTATTATTATATTTATTTTATATTTTGGAATTAAGCATTATATTTAAATTAGAAAAAAGATTTTTTGTATATTTTTCTTTTTTTTCATCAATAGTTTCTTCATCATAAATAGTTCTAAAATTTTTATTAAGATAAAATCTTTTACTATACATAGTATCACAAAAACAATAATATTTATCTAAAGAATTTTTTTTTATTTTATCATCATAAAATTCAGTAATAATACTAGAATAAGCAAAATTATTATTTTTCATTTTTTTCCCATTAATCATTTTTAATTTTTTTGGAAATAAATTTTCTTGATTAATAGTTTTACTTGAATTAGGATACAATATTTTAATAGAATGAATAGGATTTTTAATATTAGTTTCTTTCTTATAAGTAATAAGAGTACTTAAATCATTTCTATTTAAAGGTTTATTTACTGGAATTGTTACTGTAATATTTGTTGTATTTTCATTATATTTTATTGAAGAATTAATTTCATTATTTTGAATTTTATTATCATTTGAAAAAAAAGTTTTTGATAAATGATTATATTGATTTATTAGTGATGATATTTTATTTATATTTGAATGATGATTTCTTAGATGTTTATAATGAAATAACTCTTTTTCTTTTTTTATATTTATTTTCTTATTATCAATATTTGGAAAAAAATCATTTTTATTAGATGTTATAAAAGGTTTATTTTTATTATAATCAATTAGAGAATTTGATCTTGGTTGAGTCAAAAAATTTTTTTTGATTTGATTTTGATTTTTTATATTACTTTTATATTCATAATCATTTGTTATATTTGTATCAATTGTACTTAAATATTTATCAAATTTATAACTAACATTATTTTCAACTCTATTTTCAGCACATTTTGTATAATTATAAATTTGTTTATAAACAAATCTTTTTTTTTCAGCAATAATTTCTAATAAATTTTTTTTAATTTTTTCATCATTTAAATTTAAAACTTTTATGAAATCAAAAACAGAAACTTTTTGAATTTCACCATAATCACTTACACATTTTACATAATAAAATCTTTTTTTACATTCTAAAGCATCTTCTAATCCAATAATATCTTTATAATCAATTCTTCTAATTAAAACTTTAAATAATTGATTACTATTTAAAATCTTTTCATCTTCATTTTTTAAATCAACAAGACCAATATTTTTAAAATGAGAAACAATACCATTTTTAAATTGATAAGGATCAAATTGAAAAGGAGAATTTTTATTATTAATTAATAAATTATCATATAATCTTTTTAAATCAGTTTCTTTTAATTTTTTATCAATCATTTTTTTAACAATATTACCTTTTGCATTAATAATATAAGAATAAAAATTTTGAACCCAATTAAAACTTACTAAAGAATAACATTCATAAACACCACTATTTAAAATATATATAAAATCACAATTGTCATTTTGTTTATAAACATAATCTCCTCTTTGATATTTTTGAGTTGAAAATCCATTAAATAATTTTAACATAATTCTAGACATCCAATTTTGAAAAAAAGGATAATTTTTTTTAAAAGTATTTAAATTTTTTTCAAGTCTTCTTTCTTCTAATTCTCTCATTATTTTATTATAATCATTTTTAGTTAAAGAAATACAATAAGTTTCATTAATTACTTTAACTGAAGCATTTCTTGTACAATGTTTAATTAAAGCAATTTCTCCAAATGGAAAACCATCATTAAAAATTCCTAATAATTGATCTTCTTCAATAAAAAAAATTAATTTTTGTTTTAAACTTGCTGAATTAGGCTCTAATTTATGTAATAATTCTAAATCAATTTTTAAATGAGAATTTTTTTCAATTAATCTATTATATTTTAAATCATCTAATTCATTAAATTTTATATTATAAATTAAAGTTGAATAATCTTTTAATGTTATTTCTTTTCTATTATAAATTGGTTTATATAATGCAACTTTTTCTTTTAATATTATATAAAATTTATCTCCATTTTCACCATATTTCATTATATATTGTTCTGGATGAAATTTTTCTAAATTTAATACTGAAACTATTTTTTCTGATTTTGCATTTTTTCCTTCTTCTTTTAATTTTTTGAAATAATCAAATTTTTCACTTAGAATACTTGTTACTAGTTTTATTTCTAATTTTGATCTTTGACTTTTTTCTTTTAATAATACTTCTTTTATGTATTCTATTTGAGCTTCAGGTGACATTTGTTCTTCTTTTTTATGTTTTTTTATTGATTTTCGAGATATTGTTGATAATGAATTTCGAGATTGTTTTAAAGGAGTTTGTATTTCTTTTGATTTTAATTCTTCTAATTCCATTTTTTATAAAAAGGTTTATATTTTTTTTTCGATTTTTTTTATTTTTATTTTAAACAAATAAGTTATATTATTTTAAATATAAAACTATATCAAAAAATGTTATAATATAATTAAATTATTATTATAATAAACATAATAATAGTAAATCTTAAAATTTATATAAATAATTTATTTTTTGGAAATAATATTTTGAATTTAAATATAAATTATAAATAATTTTCTAACTTTTAAAAGTATATCTAATATATATATTTATTATATATTTAATAAAAAATTTCTTTTAACAATTGCATGATGGTTTTGGTTTATTATCATCATTGTTAAGATGAAATGAATCTCGAAGAGATGCATTATTTAAATTTTTATCTT
>JAEEGK010011246.1_pt1 | contig 20490 bp, 20 predicted proteins | sample 8958771 | NCBI WGS metagenome assembly JAEEGK01 (sample SAMN16246547, study PRJNA631951) | gut metagenome | biome: gut microbiome; feature: rumen; material: SC-attached | host: Bos | place: Iran: Karaj | collected 2018-10
AGAATATGACTATTATTTGGGGTGGCACCCTTGCCGTTATTCTGACCAAGCTCAGAAGAAAACTGTTCCGGGTGGATAAGCAAAGATACAGCGTCGAGGATCAGATAAAGAGAATCGGCGTCTATTACATGTGCATCGATGATCTTCCGCTATGAGAAGAAAAACTCTGGCTGAAGAGCACCCTGAACTTGTGCCCCAGTGGGGCACAAGTAATGAACTCTCTCCTTCAGATGTCTCTAGCGGATCCCATAAGAAGGTATGGTGGACCTGCGAGAAGGGTCATACATGGGAAGCGACTGTTAAAAACAGGGCGCTCTTAGGGTCCGGATGCCCCTATTGTGAACACAGAGCGGTCTTAGAGGGCTATAACGACCTTCAGACGCTCTTTCCTGAGATTGCCAAGACATGGTCCCCTAAGAATAAGCAGAGTCCTTCTGAGGTATCTTCACGCTCAAATGCTGAAGTCCTTTGGATATGTGAGAATGAACATGAATGGAAAGCTCGTGTTGCTGACAGGACCGAAGGCCACGGCTGCCCTTATTGTGCGGGTCAACGAGTCTGGAAAGGATTCAACGACCTTGCTACGACTCACCCTGATCTGATATCTGAATGGTCAGATAAGAATAAAGGGATATCTCCTGAGACAATTACATATAAGAACCGCTCCAATGTTTGGTGGCATTGCAGCAAGTGCGGAAATGAATACCAGGCCGTTGTTAATGCTAGAGCCAAAGGACGCATATGTCCTTTTTGCATAGCTCAAAAGATAAAAGAACTGCGTGAACAAAGACTTGTTAACAAGAAGCTCGCCAAGGACTTTTGGTATCTTCTACCGCAACTGGCTACCATTTACTATGCAGGGAAGCAGGGCCTTAGAGTAATAACAGACTCAGAGGAGCCAGTAGGAATCCCTATAACAGCCTTGGTTCCTGATATTGGTCTGGCGATCGATGTATGCTGCTCCAGCAAGGTTCTTTCAGTTAAGAAATACATCTGCGAACTAAATAACATCACATATGTAAGTATTCCAGGTCAGATTCCTGAGAATGAAACTCTCGAGATTATCAGGCAGGCCTTTTCAGAAGCCCACATTTACTTCAATTCATCTATCGATAGTGATTTGGAACACCTACGAGTTAAATACATTCAGTGGAAGAAAAGACAATCCGGATATTAAGGCATATATAAGCCCAAGATTGCTCTCGGGCTTAGTCAACTTTATTCATGATATAAACAACTCACGATTGAATTTTCGATCATAGCAGATTCTTTGGCGGCATTCAGGACATCGGTAATCCTAAATAATGCATCAGCCACATAATAAATACTGATATGCCTAATCCCACTAAGACTATCAGTATGATCAGCAGTATCAATTTCAATAAGTATGTAGGCGCTTCACAGTAAGTCTTGCCGGTCTGTCCGTTGATAGCTACCTGATATGACTCTTTGCCAAATGTATAGCGGGCAATATATACGGGTGCCAAAAGATATCTGAACTTTACGTTATAGTAGTCGGTAGTAAATTTCCTGACGGAGAATCTGCGCTTTCCGACTTCGTACATGTCGTTTCTTATTATTTTCCGCATCTTTATCTTTGAGCGCTCCCAGCTGTCGTTAAGTCCTACCGTATAACGTTCTGCCGGAATGCCTGCCAGGTATTCGGATGAATAAGGAACCATTTTTGTGAAATCGAAATCCTGTACTCTTCCTATTTCAGGCATGCGGATCCTGTCAGAAGCATAGATGACAAGATCGTCAAAGTAGCGGTTCGAAAAACCTGTAACATAAGGTGCCGGTTCCTTTTCCACATCAAAGACTGCACCCAAGTAGGACGTGACAGTTTGAGCATCGAAAGTCCAAAACGGAAGATATATGCCGACTATGTTTTCGAGCTTGCTTCTGGCGACTTTTTGGGAGACAAATGATTTTCTGTTCAAAAAATCAGTGAAGTATTCCTGAGCTTTTTCTTTAGTGATCGAGAACGGGATTATTGCCTGAGGCGCCATGATTTGCACATTCTCAGCTGCAGGTGTTACGCTGGTCGATCCGCAGAAAGGACATGCACCGGTAACCTGCTCGGCGTTGTAAAGAGTCTGGCCGCCACAGTTTGCACAGATGATCAGTTTTTTGATGTGACCCCAGTTTACACTGGCACGCTGCAAAGCAGAATTGAAATCGAGTTCTTCGATGGCTTTGCCTGAACCAGGCTGAGGGAGCTGCGATGACAGACCGCAAAAAGGGCATTTGAGATTCAGTGATTCAGCATCGAACTTGACACCAATAGAAGCTCCACAGCCCGGACACTTAACGTCCGAACTCGAAACATTAACTGCTCCTATTACCCACTTATTCTCAGGCATTGCTTAAACCCATCCCTTTATACGCCTGGCTCGTATAATTCATGATATAACCTACAATCGTATCATCCCGACAAACTACGATTTGTCTATATAACTGTTTATTATCCCGACAAAGGATCCCTTCCCTTGTTCTCTCAATTATAACATCGTAGTTAAGATCTCTTGATAGCTTTTTAAGTAGAAAAATTGTCTAAATAACTGAAGCCTGCGTGGATGTTCAGCCTGAGCTGGTTGTCAATCCAGCTTTTCTGATCGGCCTCGTGGATCATATCATCCGGTTCACAATTGCCGGTCAGGAACGGAGACTTCGGATCGTGTTTTCTCATATTCTCCATAACCAGTTCAGCGTTCGTATTAGCGTAGCAGTACCTGCAGAGATGTCCGCATGTATCATATGCTCCGATATCAGTTCCGAGCAGACAGGCGCATTCGCCGTTTCTCTGATTCTTAGCGCGCTTAGGGACATCCAGCCGGGTCTTGAGTGCTTTCTCATATGTTGAGATAGTCATGCATCCGGAACAGTCTGCCCCGTATTCTGCGAGATAATTGCCTTCCGCACATGGTCTGACCGTCATGCCGTGTTCTTTGGCAATAGCAATAAATACTTTTCCGATCCTGAGCCGGTCTTCTCCTAAAACAGCTCTTGCCTCCGGAAAATTCTTTTCCACTTTCTTGTAGATATCTATAAAACTGATAACACATGTTCCGGTATATCCGTCAAGCGCCCTGGTCATCTCTTCGAATCTTGCAATATGCCAATCAACGGAATGATTCGCATCAACAATGATGGGGTCATATCTCCATCCGATGCTGTCCACTCCGACAATACCGGAAAGTTTTTTGAAATCTTCCATAACCTTTTGATAATCAGGAACATTGGGTTCAATATCTTTACCGTAGGGAGTAATGGTAACAAACCAATACTGACCGTATGGCTTAAGATACTCCATATAAGGAAACATCGGTGATGGGTTTTTCGAGCAGAATGCGATCAGATCAACCACATCAGGAGACAGGTTATATCTCGTTACCTGTGAAGGATTGTAGGGATTTCTGACCATCACAAAACCTTCTTTTATCCTGTTGATAAACCATTCAGAATAAAAGGCAGGTATATCAGTTCTCATTCCCGTCTGTATGATCATCTTATCACGTCCTTACGTCTTCCAAGACCTTGCTTATATCGCTGTCGATCAGTATGGATCTGTCCCTTATGAGATCCGGACAGCTGCAGTCTCCGAAATTGATGCAGGCATATGTTGCCTGCGGGTTTTTAGCTGTCCTCTGCCAGAACGGATACTTGATTATAACCGGTGTATTGTATCCTACACCAAGTTCAAGATACAGTATTTTTCCCTGTCTTGTACGAAGGAATTCCTCATACCTTTCACAGGCCTGATGCCAGCCTTCATCTTCAACGAACCTATCATCAGAACGGAGATTCATAGTCAGCGGCTTACCGCACCTGGGACACTTGGGAATAAGCTCTGAAGGTATCCTCATACCTTGTTGTTCACCGACCATCTTCCGTATGATCTCCTCGTTATCGTATGTCACGTCTGAACAAGGTTCACTGCATTGGAACAGGCCGTAATCGCCCTGAGTATAGAACAGTCTTTTCTTATCAAACCCGGCTTTCTGAAAACAATGGTCAACGTTAGTTGTTATCACATAATAATCCTTGTTCTTTACCAGTTCGAAAAGATCCTCGTAAACCGGCTTTGGTGCATTCATATATCTGTTTATATAGATATACCTGGACCAATATGCCCACATCTCTTCGGGTTCCTTATAGGGGTAAAAACCACCGGAATACATATCCTTAAATCCGTACTTCTCTCCAAAATCAGAAAAGTATTCTTCAAAGCGTTCTCCACTGTAGGTAAAACCAGCAGCTGTCGACAGCCCGGCTCCGGCACCGATTACTATTGCATCTGCCTCATCGATGGCTTTGCGAAGTCTCTTGATATTATCCGAGTAATCTGCTGTATATGTCATAATCTATATCCTTCCAAACATTGAATATCACTTTAATCTTACAGTTGGTCTCAGAGCGGTATTCGAGAACTGTTCTCACTGCGATCTGCGCTGCTCTCTCATTTGGGAAATGGAATTCTCCGGTAGAGATACAGCAGAAAGCTATACTCTTAACATTATTCTCATCTGCAAGCTCAAGACATGAACGGTAACATGATGCAAGTAATTCTTCATCATGCCTTGTCAAAGCACCTGTAATGACCGGTCCCACTGTATGCAGAATATACTTGCAAGGCAGATTAAACCCGGGTGTGATCTTTGCCTTTCCCGTCGCTTCCTCATGACCTTGCTTTTCCATGATCTCGGCACAGCAATTCCGGAGCTGAATCCCTGCATAAGTATGGATACAATTATCTATGCAGCCGTGGCATGGCACATAGCAACCGGTCATTCCGGAATTGGCCGCATTGACGATAGCATCACACTTAAGGGTCGTGATATCTCCCTGCCAAAGATAGATACCGTCTTTAACAGGGATCAGATCTGCAATATCGGTAATGCCTTTATCCCGAACCGCTTCAGCAAGATATTCATCTTGTATCTTTGTAAATTCATCACTGATTTTTCCGGGAAGCCTGATGTTCATCAGACTTCTTAACATCCGCTGCTGCTCTTTAGAAGAAACCGGAATACCAATCCCCTGATATTCCGGTCTTTCTTCAAGAAGCATCTTAATAAGTTCAACTCTTCTTATCTGCTGATCCATATTAGTCTTTGCCTTTATATTTCAGCCCGAAAACTTTCATAGTCTCAATAACGTCTTTTAAGTCTTCACCTTTCTTTGTAAGTGAATACTCAACCCTGGGTGGTACTTCGGGATATACCTTACGGTTAATGATTCCGTCTTTCTCGAGTTCTCTTAAATTCTCTGTAAGTACTTTTGCAGATATTCCTACTACACTTCTGGTAAGTTCGTTATATCTCTTGGTTCCGGTAAGAAGTTCTCTCAAGATAATGATCTTCCATTTGTTTGCTATTAAGGAAGCCGTGTATTCAACGGGACAATCAGTAAATGTTTTAGCCATGGAATCACCTCCTGGCTATATTGTATCCGCAATTATAACTTTTTGATAGTTACATTCTATCGGAAAGTTAATTATACTTTTGCAGTTGCGACCACATTACCTGTTTGATCTTTCATCTCTCCGGAATCTTTATCTAACATTAATGGAGCAGCACTTGCGACTATCTTTCCGGAATTTTCTTCGTCATACCAGAATGTCTTTTCTGTACCAAGGACATTCATACCGATAACAGAATCTTCAGGAACATCAAAAAAATACTTATCAGAATCTTCTGCTGCACCTGCAACTATTGCATCTATCTCTTCGGTAGTATATGCCTCAGCGGAAGCAGGATTAACAATTCCTTCTTTCTTAAAATATGTTGATGCATAGTAGATGGTTCCTACACCTGCGCCTTCATGATTAAGTGAAAAGCCATAAGCCCAATTAGATTTCATACGTGATTCCTCGCTTTCATCTTGTTGATGGCTTAAGTGTATATGACCATAAGAAATGATGTAAGAATGCACTTTTTCGTAAGATACTTACCTGCAGGTAAGAATAATAATAAGCAAAACAAAGGCTGGAATTTCTGCCAGCCCCGTTAGTCTGTTATATTCTGGATTTCAACAACTACCGTATTCTGTATACAGCAACAGGAAACCAATCAACAGGTTCACCCTTACCCTGAATCTTTGAAGCGATCAATGCAGCTGTCTCATAATCCGTTTCGATAAACCCGTATTTGTTGAATCTTATATCCGGGAATTCATCCTGCAGAGAATTGCATAAAAATGAGTGAAAGCTATAATTGTCCCAACCGAGGATGTCCATACCGATAGCATCAAAACCATCCATATCGTCATTACCATAATACTTAATGTCTTCGTATGTTTTCAGATAATCCAGACGCAAACTTACCGAAATTAGAATAAGATCTTGATCTCGAAAATATGTATTGAAAAAATACAAGGCATCCTCTATCCTTGCAAACCTGCCATCTTCAAAGAATAGTCCGGAATTATGCAGACCATTGATTTCCTCACTCATTTTCAGATATTCGTCTTTGCTACGGAACCTCGATATATAGTTCTCATCATCACCGCGTGGCTTCCAACCGTGACATAAAAATAACTGCGGCTCGTGATCACATAGACAATCGCTGGCAGAAATCATCTTGTTGGGATTCTGGTTCGAGAGCGGATGAGATTCCGCCGCCCTGCAAATATAAAAACCAAATGCTACCAAACCTTCCATATCTATCCTCGCAGATAATAGTTCCTTTCTATTATATGAGTGTTCACATGCGATCCGCGTTTGTTATCTCTCTCCCGGTGTCTTGCCAGCACTAACTTATATTGCCCTAGGCCATATGATTCAAATTCATCCCATATTGAAGGTTTTTCCGCTTCAAGCTTAACCATATACTTCATCATGATATAATTTTCAATTATGTTTACTCAAGATTTAATCCTGTACTTCGTGCCTCTTCCTGTACCTTCTATATCAACAAGTTTCTTGTCAGCTAACCGCTTCAATATCTCTGTAACTTTGCTCTTTCCAAATTCAATACCGGGAGATGACAATATCTCGCTGATCGGCTTGTTAATATTCTTACTAAGCACACTATAAACCGCAAGTTCATCTTGAGTCAGATCCATATTTTCGCTCAGCAAAGGCAACGTCACTTTAATAAGATTCTCTGTAACCTCGAATGTCGGTTTTGTCTGACTGCCGGCATACGCTTCTTTAATCCTACGAATTCCAGTACCGAATTTCTCAATCAGATTAAGCCTGTGAAATATGTTTGCAAGTATCGGATTTCTTAATACGGACAGATCACCACTCAAATAGCTTTCAACAGTAACAGCATTGGGTAGCCCACCAACGGATACTATCTCTACACGATCATCAAACATTGAAACTCTTATATGGGAATTAATGTCCCATACACGATGAATAATAGCGTTTGCCAAGGCTTCACGGAATGCTTCCTCAGGAATGGTTTCGATAAGCTTTCGCTCAAATCCTTCGACCTTCTCATACTGATAGTAATCTTTGTACATTTCCACTGCTTCATAGAAACTCCGGATTATAGACTGATGCTCCAGCGTTTTTCTCTTCTGGAATATGCTGATGGTCTCACCGAACTTGGCAATATCTATACCGGGAAGATCGTTTTTATCTGATACGATTGCAGCCGCGATGTTGTATCCGCTGTTATCTGAATATAGATTAAGTGTCTTTAGGATATCTATATTCAGTTTTTTTATTCCGGTTTTGGAAATCATTTCTTGTTCCAAATATGAGAATTCAAGGTTTTGATCATGAGCCGGAAGCTCTTCATAATCCTTGTTCTCACCGGCCAGTATCAATCGTTTAAGCTCAATCTGATCAACTTCTACCGTGGAAGTGTCATTACGCTTATATGCCTTACCTTTATACATATACGGTGTGTTAACACCGGATCGAACATTCAAAGAGATAGTTTTGCCGGAATTAGTGATCTCGATGGAATACTCCGGTTGAGGCTTTATATTGTCGTTTATACTGTTTTCGATATCTAAACATTTCTGTTCAATATCACCGATCCCGACTACTTCTCCTGCATCATTAACTCCAAACAGGATGCTTCCGCCATCATAATTCGCAAAGGCACTTACAGTCTTAAGATAAGAACTGCTTATTTTCTCTTTAAATTCAAGCTGTCTGTTTTCTTTCATAGATTTATCCCCTGTCTGTTTTGATTGAATTATACTTGTATTCAATCGCAAATTCAATCGTAAATTTTTACGACCGAATTTGCGGTTGTTTGCATAATCATTCAAATCAACAGTTTACAACCAGCCTTTGCGCTTTGAGATCTACTTTAAAGCGCAACTGTTGCGCTTTATTGCACATTTATAAGTAATAAAGCCTATAGAAATCGTCAATTGAAGGCCTAATGCTTATGTTTTTATTTGACTTGAACGGTCCACCCTTCAGTTCCACCTGTTCCTTGAGAAGCATAAGAATAGTACTTATCACCTTCGCCAGCAAACACCGTGGTTCTCTTATTTCCATAATGAACACCATTTCTCTTAACATATACTTTCAAATAGTAATCATGATAATAGTCTGCTTCAAACTCAACCCAGGCTTGTTCAGTCCAATAAGAACCATTATAAACACGTTTAACACCGCTATCATTTATATAATAAGCAAAACACTCTGTTGCTATTACCCCAATTACAACACTTATTACAGATAATACTACGATCATTCTCTTAAACATTATTATTCTCCTCGTTAGTCTTGTTACATAAAACCTATTTCTTTATTTCATAATATCTTATTTATACATTGGTCTATCCCCAACAATTACATATATGATATTTCCTTTAATTTGCATTTTGTAATATTGTTGCGTAGCGTTGTAAACTTTAATCAGTAATTATATTACTTTGATGTTTAAACACTACTATGCTCGTTCGTCGAGCACTTTTTGAACTCTATCTTGCACAATAACTACCACTTCCGAAAGCTCTTTCTGACCTAGAAAATAAGCAGGCATTTCTTCTATAAGAATAAGATTTATTGCAGAATCAACAGTATTGGTTTTTGAACAACTAAATATGGTATTTTCCAAATTATCAACATCTTCAGCAGAAAACTTTGTTCGACAAGTTACATATGTTCCTGCAGCATAGTCATAAAGATTTTGCGATCCTTCCGCTGAATTAAAATACTCTATAGCAGCATTACACCCGTTGCGGAAAGCTGTACGATTAATTACAAGATTGTCATTCATAGCCAACTTTTCCTGAATCTCATCAGATAAAAGAATATTAATAAAGTCTATACAAGCATCAATGTTTACAGCATGTTTTGATACTGCCACCGAGATTTTTGTGCCAAACATTGGTCCACGACCATCCGCAGAAGGAATTCCAAGAATTGCTGTACCATTTTTAATCTGTGCTCTCTTTACAAGATAACCACTAATTCCCGGGCAATTACAATAATATGCTGTTTTATTTCCTTCAGTTGTGAAGTTTTCTGTCTCTGTACTTTCATCATTTGATGAATCCCACGAAACACTTCTTTGTTTAACATTATCCTTTACGAATATAGCTAAATCAGCAAAGTCCTGTTTCGAGAAATCAACCTTATTATCAACAATAAAAGAATTGCTCATACCTTTAAATAATTCTGCAAAATACAAAGACTGACCATACTCAATAATGTCTTCACCATTTAACGTTTCATATAAAAACTCGGTATATTCATCGGTAGTAAAACCAATTCCCGTTTTGCCTGCGTAATTCTGATCTGTTTGTATACCTTCGATAGTGAAACAGATAGGTAGCTGATATAATTTTTGGCTAATTCTTGCGCCACTAATAATATTCTCAAAATAGTCATCTGAAGATAGACTTGTAATGTAAGGCGAAAGATCTATGAGATAATTATCATTATTAAGCTGTCCTAAAGAACTAGTGTTCATCAATATATCCGGACCTTCACCATTCATAAGGTCCATTGCAAGATCATTACTTAGTTTTGCATTTGCATTGAGTAGTGCAGTCTCATAATCATCTTGACTACTAACATTGCCAAAGTTCAAGTAATCCTTTCTATTATATCTATCAGAAATTTGTATAAAGTAATTACTATTACTATTATTGTATTTTATTATTGCATCAGATATTGTTTCACCTACTTTTGCATCTGGAGTATATAATTCAATAATACTCTTTCCGGCATGCGGATTTTTATCTGCTTTTGTAAGCTCAACTATTGTATAACTATTTACATATCTCGATGAAAACATATCTGACGAATTGTATTGACCACAAAGAAGATAGTTATTTTCTGAGCAATCTGCTATTTCTAGATTCCCTAAATACGCTCTGTTAACACCACACCAACTATAATCAAATACTTCTTCAACAGTTTTCTTATTCATATCAATCATTGAAACACCCTGAGGCGATGTAAAGAAAACCTTGGAATCATATCCATTACGCGAATGCAGCAATTGGTCTACATCCAACCATTCGTATTTATTCGCATTGACCTCAGTTAAATTGAGTTTATAAAGATCCAATTCGTAGTATTTGTAACCCCTATCCACTGCTGCTGGAATTAGCACTGTAGAGTCATTCAACGTCAGAATAACCGGAATTTCATATATCTCTTTTTTTGAATCTTTAACATCTATCTCTGTTACTATTCCATCAGGAGAATTAACTCTTAACTGACAATATTTTCTTTCTCTTCCATAGTAATTCAATGTTTCAATTCTATAATCTCCAATTGAATAAGAACCACTATACTGAAGTTCTCTGTTGGTTTCATAATCATAGGTGTTTATTATTTTTTCTGTTTCTAAATCTATATAAAAATCTCTGTCAAAGTATGTATCTGTTTCTGAATCCCATGAATCACACTTCGCAAGCAGTGTTCCCCCCGTATAAATCACGTTTTCTGGCCAATCTGTGTCTTTGATTATGCTGTACAAATCTATTATCTTTACAAGCTTTTTTGTTGATCTATCAATTACCGATATTTTCTTAATAGCAAAATCCGCATTGCTTTTGACCTTTCCCCAGTCATCCACTTTGTATTCCCCATCCGAAAAGACAACAATATACTTCTCGTCAGCACCTGCAAGTGTTGGAAACATGTCTCCTATAGTTCTTTGATTATCTAACCCGAGATCAACATTAACAAGATCGCCATTGAACCATGGCGAATCAACAAAGACTTTTCTTGTTTCTTTGCCGGAAGACGCTATGTTATTACATGAAACGATCGGCAAAACCATTGAAATTATCAGAATAACAGCAGGTACTCTTTTTGTATTATTAATAATTTTGTCCATGTCAATGCATCTAATCCCCCTAATTATGATTCCAATTCAAACGCGCTTAACAAGATGTTTGAAGTATAACTGTCAATTATCTGTCTAGAGTTTTAAGAAAATATAATGCAGAGATAGGGGGTTCCTATCTCTGCATTATATTTTAATTCTTAACAACTACACTCCAATCTTCCTTACCGCCGGAACCCTGAACATTTTCAGAGTAACAAGTTGCACTGTGTCCTGATGAAACAGTAGTTCTTCTATACCCATAGCGAGTTCCATTTTTCTTTACATATACTTTCACATAATAATCATGGTTGTCGGTGCTAGTAAAATCAACCCACGCTTGATCATAACCGTATGTTCCATTGAATCCATGAGTGATACCATGATCCGTCACACCTGCAGAGCAAACGGAGGCAATAGATGCAATTACAACACAAGCTATTGATGTAGTAACCAAAACTTTTTTCAACATAAAATTCCTCCCAGAAATTGCCTAATTAAAAGAAACAAATGAGTGCATTTCATATAACTTTATTTTGCCACATTGGTCTTTACCTCCATATACCTCATCAGACATGTCAAGTCCTCGGGCTCTTAGGCTGATGATAGATAATAACATCGGCGAGTTAATTGTCTGCTTCTTAGCAACAATTTTTCCCACCTTTAAGATTTTCTTTTCAAGCAACATCTTAACGCCATAGTTATACTCTTCGGTATCTATGTACGATATAGCACAGGCACTAATGAAATAAAACAGGCTTGCCAATATTTGGCACGTTTGGTCAAAAACAGGCAAGTTTGGTATCCTACAAAAGGAATTATAACAACTGATAATAATTCTTTCCTATCTTGTTCAAATAAGCAGGTTCCTTTATAGCTATTAACTGCATTTTGATATTTGTAAGTCCATAATCATGAGGAATAAAATCTTTCTTCTTACTCTTCCTTTCCGGATCGTTATCAGAAATAAATGTATTTCGTCAGGAATCTTACCTTTCTTCTCTTCTCATCTTTAATGAGGCTAGTATATTCTCTAAACGCATTAACAAATCATCATACGTCATAATATCAACAATATTTTTATATTGTCTCTTAATTAGTTCAAAATCCATCCTTTGTTGTTTGTTAAAATCATTACTTCGTCCAAGCAAAAGAATACCCTTAGGATTCAACACTTCTGGATTAATATTCTCAGGTAGTTTTTCTGATAGTTTTTCCTTTAAATCGGTCCTATTCTTTTCTATTGTATTTAAACAATAAATGTATTTTTCAATCTGTTGAACCGCACCCGAAAAATCTCTTACAGGAACATAGTTATTTCGATATGAGGCCTGTTTTGTTAATATCCTTACATCAGGACTCTTAATCTCAAGAATATCAACGTACCCGTTAGTATCAACCATAATGAAGTCTGGCTGCTTATCATTCTTGTCTATGCCTTTGATTATAATCTCTCTTAAAGTTAGAATATACTGCGGATAAATCATTTGAATAATATTGTGTATTTTAGGTTGCCATGTTTTTTCCGTATATGAACATGAATCCGTAAGCATTCTCTTTAATTCACTGTATACTTCTGTAAACTGCGCAATTTCAATATCTAAATTAAACTTCGACGGATCAACACTAATGCTGTTGCTTTTCTTTTCTAAGTATTCCTTAAATATTACTTCGAAACGATCCAGTTCCGGAAAATACTCACGAATGCACGATGCAATCCGGTAGTTTGCATACTTATCTAATTCTGCAGTTTTGGGAAAAGCTTTTAAGAGCTCCTTAAATACCTCAAGAGGCACACCCCCATTTTTATCCCATTCGCCACCAATATATAAATCTCGATCAATTACCTCATCTATTTTCTTCATAATAGAGATATTTCTATAAGCAGTAAACATTTGAGGAATAAGACGTATATCGTTAGAAAAAAATATGCGGTGTTGCGTCCCTAACACTTCTGAATCAATTTCAGTATACTTTTCACCTACTGAACCAATTGTAAATACGAGTGTCTCATCTAAATCATTTTCTTCTCTAATCAACATATCTGAAGCAACTAGATATGTATGTTTAATAGTTATACTTCCGTTCTTTTGCAATTGATCCTTTATTCCTTCAGTTCCCATTTCAGGAGAATAAAAGAGAAGCAGATCATCTCCATCTTTTTCTAGTCTAATAGTCATATTAACTCCTTCCTAACAATTAGTTATTCCAATATGTCTACTGAGCAATCAATCACAAATAATCACCTCTCCAGTAATAGCATTAACCAATATAGGCTTGATTTGCGCCACATCATGACTAGCAACAACAATATTATCAAGCATATAAATCACCCAAAATGGATATATGCATGCATTATCATAATCGATACTATACATGCTCGCATTTTCGTAATCAACATTACTAAAATCAGATGCCCCAACCGCAAGGTAAACCATTTCGACAGCATAGAAGTGTGTATCCCCGCCGGTTCTGGCCGAGTAAGATAAAGAATTATAGATACTCTGAGCAGATTGGTTCAAAGCCTTCTCCAAAGAAAGTATGGGCTGATCTTTCAGATAGATTTCTAGATCATCAGGTTTAGCATCAGAATTGTTATGTACTTCGTATACACTTTCACCATCGTAAAAGATCTTACCTTCTTCGCTATATATATATTTCATTATTTTGGATTTTGCATCATACTTTTCATAGAATGGCTCTATAGCATTACTCGGCAAGCCAACGGTTATTCCATCTATGGATCTTCTTATGATAAAAAAATCAAGCGGTCTGTCTTTAACATCTTCCAAGACAACGTTATAGTTAAGTTTAAGATCAAAATGAGTTACTTCGTATAGATCTTTTTTTGTAGCTGGGAAAGTGTATTTCACAATATAGTCAGCAAACACAGCGTCAGAATAGCCGGATTTGATTACATTCATTTGTTTAAATTCTTTAGCATCAATTCTCATTAGCGAATTAATCAATCCTATCCTCTCCGTTCGACATAAGCTGTCCTTTCCTTCTACATTATTCTTATACACGTTTTGTCCTTCCGTTAATGCCCAAACCTGAAATGAAGCACTTTTCCATTCTTTAATTGGATTGTACAATGCTGACGACTGATTAATATCGAAAGGTCTAATCCTATATACATTGGCAGTCTCAGGATAACTGTAAGTTAGTATCTTACCCTCCTGTCTGAAATCTGCACCAAGTGCCTTACTTGTAATTACAAACACATGATTAGCCTGATCAATCTCTATATTGATCTTTCCGTTATCAATATTCGAGTTAGATTGATCTGTCGGAGCATTATCACCTGCACTGCCAGTGCATCCTTGCATGAATAATGAACCCACAAGGATTGTTGTAATTGCAATCTTTTTTATTTTATTGAAGTTCATCATTTGTAATTCTCCGATACATAAAGATCCAATCTGGATTGAAGTGTTTTCGCTATATCATCTGTACTTTTGTTCTGCAGGTAATATGAATTGATCTCATCACAAATAATGTTATAAAGGCCCCAGTCATATGATATTACATAATCCACGCTGTTTACCATAGACCGATAATCTGAGATTATCCATCCCGGAACCGCTTTCTTGCCATTTACTATGCTTTTCCATACGATTTCTGATTCAGGAACTGACCCTGGAGCGGCAGCATAGCTGCAATAATCTTCGAACACCTTATTGATTACCGGATTGTTGTGCTGTCCCAATTCAATCTCCTGAACATCATCGGATAGCATGCCCTTGATAAACTGCCAACAAACATCCGGATTCTTCGTGTCAGCAGATATAGCGACAAGTCCGTCTGGTTGAATACCATGAGATGACCCATATACTGATGGAAATCCGAGATATACGAAACTGTCGTTTAGTTCATTTTCAATATCGTAAACATCATAAAGATTTCCTAACCAAGTTCTTCTGCACATAAGGTACGTGCCATTATGCACAGTATCCATATCTGCAATGTAATTTGAATAGGTTCCGTAAGGCATGCCATTCCTAACGGAAAAATCCACAACATCTTTCAATTCTTCCTCAGAAAGAATATGGCTTCCTGTTGACCTGTCTATCAAGTTCCCAAGCGAATAGCGGATAATCTGATCAGCAAATTCTGCTGCAGGCAAATCGCCGCGAAGAGATATGCCTTTTTTCTGAGCTAAAGCGTCTACCTGTTTATATGTAATATCATCACCACTAAAATCTTTCTTGAGACCGAAATCTCCATCAAAGTAATATGCAGAAAACATTTGATAACAAATACCATTTTTAGTCACTGTCTCCTTGATAGAAGGAACCAGATCATCCAGTTTGAAATCAGGATCTTTCTCAATGATAGGAAGCATATCAATGACCAATCCTGCATTATACAAATATCTATAGTCAAAATTCGTTCCATAGTATATATCCGGTGCATGGCCTTCGTTGAAATGCTTGATCAGTTTAGCAATCTGTGACTGAGCATCAGTTCCTGTTGTGTATGAATAGTCATGCCAATAGTCATCCAAGAATACTCTATATTCATTTTGTGAAGTATTAAATTTATATACTGCCCATTTTATTGCTAATGAATAGTTGATCCCGTATCCTCCTATCGTGATCGGCTTTTTGTCCTTGTTATTTTCTGCAGGGATATTATTAAATATGATCAGTTCAATCTCATAATCGTTATATGCATAGAGCTTTCCGAATTTACCATTGCCAAAGGATATATTCGTTTCATATATTGTTGATTTATAGGCCGGTTTAACATCAACGTAATTCCATTCGGTTATTGGCATAAACGACTTGGATCTGGCATCCATGTAGTAAACACCCTCATCAGTAAAAATAGAATCTCTGTTAATTTCAAAGTCAAAATAATCAGTTATGTCACATTCTATAGCACTCTTTTTCTTCTTATTCTCAAAATCCATTTCATAGAATTTCAACTTATTTCCGTCCACTACTAAATAGTATTTTCCATCTCTTTGATAAAATGCAGAAAATGCGTCACCTGTTTTAACGCGTCCGGTCTCGGTACCATCTAAGGCATATCGAATACAGCTGTTTGCTGTCAGCTTCACATAATTGTCAGTAGAAGAATAAAAGCCATAAATAATTTCATTTGTGTTTTCTTCAGAAATTATATCCCCGGTATTAACATCTATAACGAATTCGGTGCTTGAGTCAGTTCCTACACAATAAAGCTTGTTATTAACTACTATTTGATGAACAGGACTTAAGCATTTGGTTGGCAGATCAACATTGTTTATGCAGTTTCCGTCGGAATCAATCTTATAGAGTTTGTAATATGTTTCCTCTCCCGTTGTTTTCTCATCCAGTTTCTGTCCAAATACAGTAAGATAGTAATATCCGTCAGCATACATACTGCCATAGTAACTCTGGCTATATCCCTTAACCGCAGGAATGCTGAACGAACTGCAGCTATACCAAAAGCTGTCAGTATTGATCGTTTCTTCTTTGTTGCTGCAAGCACTGGAACTGATAAGAAGGACCCCTATCAGCATTATCGCTATCACAGTTTTTAGTTTTCTCATACTCATACCTACCTCATATCCCGCAAGAATAAATGCATCGCCTATAAATAAAATATAGGCGATGCATACACAATCCTCAATAGTTGCTTTAGCTGAATGTAAATGATATAGATACATGCTTGCCCGTATTATTTACCATCTTAAAATCATAACTGCCTGTGCTGGGAACATAGTAAGATCCACTCTTAGAAGAAGTATTAACAGTACATATGTTAATTACCGTAGCACCTTTATAAGCTTTAATTGTCAATCCCGGCAAGTAAGCACCTTCTGAACAACCATCATAAAGAATGTGTGAAACATTATAGGAATAGTTGTGATTTCCTATTGAGCAATTTCTTGTCATAAATTTGTATGAACTACCTGAATTAATAGACGCCGCATTGCTTATTGATGCATAACCAGCAAGAATGCTTGCACATGCAATAACAGAAACTACTTTTTTAAATATGCTTTTATTCATAAGAATTCCTCCCATATAATCATTGAATTACTACTAGCGAAAATAACTACCACATTGGTCTGCACCTCCATAAATCTTGCGCGCCTTGCTCACACTGATCAGAGATGCTATACTCACAAATAAGAGATCACTCGATCAGGTAAACGCCTACTCGATGTTTTCTTATGCTATTTAGTTAGTTGCCCCGCGGTCGCCAAACTACACGGGCAACTTTTTATTTGTTTTTATGAACTTGTAAGATTTCCAGATACATCACAATACAAGTATACTGAGTAGTATTGCGAATCAGATCCATGTGTAGCAGTTCCATATGCCCTCGCATAAGCATTGCTTCCACTCTTTCCGGAACTAACACTTGGTGAACTGCTCCAACCTAATAATGGTGTTGGTGTAAACGTTGCACTTGCTGAAGTTGTTGAACAAGTACTACCGTTATAACTATATGTTCCATCAACACGAACCTTAAAAACTACATACCCTGTTGCACTACGATATTTCTTAACAGCATATCCAGATTTGGTGCTTCGCAAATTATCAATTTCATAAGCCGATGTTGTAATTACATATTGGTTTTCATAATCAATTGTTAATTCAAACGAGACTAGTGTATCTTGATTATTACTTTCATTTGTAGATGTGAGATCCGATTCTCCAATATAAGGATATAGAATAGCTTCCAGTTCTTCTTCGCTATGAATCTCATGATTCTCACAATAATCAATAAGATTAAATGGATCAGTCCCATTAATCTCAGTTGCGCTGCACACCCCCCCCATAAAATAGAACGAATGTGCTGCACAATAGAACGGATAGTATTTTTCTCATTTTAATCCTCCTTTATATCAATGGTATATACTTCAGGCTGATCTGCTGTTATCGGCCCGTAACTAACTGTAATCCAAATAAACACTGCAATTATCACTAATAGAAAAACTGCAAATCCAAGGAGTATATAATTTTTAATTCTTTTTTGCCTTAACATCTCCTTTTGCAGTTCACAGGTGTTTTGGCTCTCTTCGAGTTTCTTCATTAATTCCGAGTTCTGATCTCTTAACTCTCTAATAAGCTCTTCTTGTCTCTCTCGATATTCTTCACGGCTTGCTAATATAGATTCATTGATAGTATCTTGTCCGGTTACCAAATTGTCTACACCGTCAGATATTCTATCGATAGCATTGTATTTTGATGAAGAAAAACTATCATCTTCCTTTATCAACTCTAATTCAGGTATGCCGATTACTTTTGATAACTTTAATAATTCTTCTGTGCTCGGTTTCGCTTTCCCTTGTTCCCAGCGGCCGACAGAGCGTGCACTAACATCGAGAATATCAGCAAGATCTCTCTGCGAATAATTGTTTCGCCTTCTATAATCCTTTAATATCTCGCCTAACAAAACAAGAACCTCCAGAACAAATAGATGTTATCGTTTGTCTCTAAAATATCGGATAGTATATGCGTTTTCAAGTGACAGATATGAGGACACATGTGTCCTCATATCTGTCGCATTGCTTGTGTCATAAGACTGTTCAGTATGTCTATCAATTGGTTATGGCTCTGCATAACTCACCTAATTTAAATCAAGTAATAAAACCCTTCGACTGTAATATTACATTTTCAAAATTTTCGCAAAAAGCGGGGGGCCAAAATGGGGGTCAATGTCCAGTAATAGTGAAGGGAACATTTTGACACATTTTTCTACAGAAAGACCACATAATTTTGCCCTCTCCCATTTCTAGTTAGTAAAGGGGTATGTAACCTTCATCGAACTTTGACAACTGAATAAACTCCCGCAAAAGCCGAAGGCATCCACAGGGTTTCAGGGGCTCCCCTGACAAGCATTTTTCGTGTTTGTGCGCACAAACACGTTGCTTGCTGCTCCGTTATCCATCGTTTTTGGGGACGGCAATTTACATTCCCTTTATCAGGGAAAATCTTCTTCAGGAGGTCATTGCTTATGACTGAGACTACAAACCTTTGCTTAGCAAAAGACAATAGCAAAGTAAAAAGGAAAGATGCCGTTCCTATCTGGGAGAAGTACACGCTGACTATAAGAGAAGCGGCGAGCTACTTCAATATCGGAGAAAAGAGACTTCGCAGGATCGTCGACGAGAACCCCAATGCGGATTTCGTGGTCATGAACGGTAACCGCGTCATGATCAAAAGAAAGATTTTCGAGAAATATATTGACGAAGCCGGCGTAGTTTAACCCGGTATTAAAACACCCGTGTTGACCGGTGTGATATATTTATTTATACCACGCCGGGTCATCCACACAGAAAGGAGACCCAGCAAAAATGAACAAAAGGAGAGATAACAAAGGGAGAATTTTACACTTCGGCGAGTATCAGATGCCGGATGGCCGCTACAGATTTAAATATACTGATGCTTTTGGCAAAAGCGTTTGCGTTTACAGTAACAGGTTGGATCTGCACGATCCGTTTCCTCCGGGAAAGAAAAAAACACCTTCTCTTCGTGAAATGGAAAAACAAGTTCAGGCTGACCTGTTTAACCACATCGCCTCGAATGGAGGAAATCTGACGGTTCTCGATCTTGTTGAGAAATATATTTCAACCAAGATAAATGTCCGTCCGACGACTCAGACAGGGTACAAGACCATCGTCAATATCTTGAAAGGTGACCCTTTGGGAAACAAAAGGATAGATACTGTCAGGATCTCAGATGCCAAGTGCTGGCTTATCAAGCTCCAGCAAAAGGACGGAAGGGGTTACAGCTCCATTCACACAATAAGAGGTGTATTGAGACCCGCCTTCCAAATGGCAGTCGATGATGACCTTATCAGGAAAAATCCGTTCAGCTTTCAGCTGGTCGACGTAATCGTAAATGACAGCGTAAGACGTGAAGCGTTAAGCCGTGAGGATGAACGCAAGTTCCTGAACTTTGTCAAAGACGATCCGCATTTCAACATTTACTATGAAGGGATCTATATTCTCTTCAAGACAGGAATGAGAATCTCAGAGTTCTGCGGACTTACGGTATCGGACATCAACTTCGAGAATCACTCGATCAATATCGACCATCAGCTGATGAAGCACGGTTCCGGCGGATACTATATCCAGAAGACAAAGACCGAGAGCGGTACCAGAGTTATTCCGATGACACCGGATGTCGAGGAATGCTTTAGGAAGATCATCGAGAACAGAAAACCTCCACGCAAAGAGCCTGTCATAGACGGCAAGATGGGATTCCTGTATTTCGATAAGGATGGCAAA
>JAEEGK010011248.1_pt1 | contig 20489 bp, 12 predicted proteins | sample 8958771 | NCBI WGS metagenome assembly JAEEGK01 (sample SAMN16246547, study PRJNA631951) | gut metagenome | biome: gut microbiome; feature: rumen; material: SC-attached | host: Bos | place: Iran: Karaj | collected 2018-10
GAAAAACAAAGAAAAATACTTAATTAAAAAGAATATTTTAAAAAAATAAAAATTAAATAAGGAAAAAAAAAAAGAATAACAATAAAAAAGATGATTTAAAAGAAAATATAAAAATAAAAAAACAAAATTAATTTTAAATTAATAAAAGTAATATTTTTAGTTTACTATAATTTATATAATAATTTTTAATATATTTAATCAAAATATTTAAAAAAAAAAATAAAATACATAAATTAATTAATAAATAATTAAAAACTTGATCTTAAAATATTAAATTAAAAATGGAAGCACCAAATGAAGAAAAAAAATTTAATCCATGCGATAAATTAGTCGATTTATCAAAAGATATGTGGAGAAATCCAATTAAAGGAATGACAATAGCAGTTTTAATTGATATATTTTATTTATATTCATGGTGTAATCATATAAATTCAATTGCTATTTGTTGCTATGTTCTTTTAGGATATATTACTTATAATATTTTCAGAGAAAAAATGAATGTTAAACCGTAAAAATTTTTTTTTAAATTTTAGTGTTGAAATTCAAGAAGAAAATGTTGATTTTTTTGCAAAAGTTGTTGCTGAAAGTAGTAAAGATATATACAGTTATATGAAAGAAATTATTGCTTTAAATGATGCTTCAAATACTTTTCAAGTTTTATTTGTTATATATTTATTATCTAAAATTACAAATTGTCTTGGAGATAGATTTATTGTCTTTATTTTGTTAAATGTTGCTTTATTCTATTCACCTCTTGATAAGAATTTCCCTAATTTCTTATTTAAAATTTTTATTATATGTAAACAATGTATTGAAGGAATTATTGGAGTTATTATTTGTATTGTTCCTAAATATGAAGAAGTAGTTGATGAAAAAGAAAAAAAAGCTTAATTTAAAATATATATTTTTATTTAGTTATAACATTTTTTTGTTTAATTTAAAAATCATTACGTCATAAATTAAGAAAATAAATTTAATATATATAAAAAAAATATATCAATTATTTATTATATTATTATTAAGGAGTTTAAATCAATATTATATAAAAAAAAAAATTATTTATTAAAATTAAAAGATTTAAAATTATTATTTTGTATCATAAAATCATTCTTATAATCATTATGTAATACAGGTTTAATATGAGAAAAATTTTTATTTTTAATTTGATTATTTAATCTTACTTTTTCTCTTCCGTTTTGAGAAATATTACTTTTATAATCAAAAGTATTATTACTTAAATTATTAAAGTCAGAATTATTTAATAATTCATTTTGTTGAGATATATTAACATTATTTATTTTATTACTATTATAATTAAATACAAATTCTTGTTCTTTTCCTCCATTAAATGCAAAATTTTTAGAAACAACTTTTAAATCACCAAAATTATTTATATACTTTATCATTTTTGATTCATCATCATGATTAAATCTATATTCTTGTAATTGAATATTTATTTTATTTGGATCATTAGAATCTTTAGATAATTTATTATAAATATCTAAAATTTCTAAAAAATTAATATTTCCATTTATATTATATTCATCAATAGCATTTTTTAAATTTTCACTTTGTTCAATTTTCCCAGAGAAAATTTCTAATTTTTGACTTAATTTCCTTGCATTTTCAGTAAATAAAGAATCAATTTGATTCATAATTTCCATTTTTTTATTTTTTAAATAATTCATAATTTGTTCAAAAAAACTATTAACTCTTTTATCTTCAATTTCTTTATTTTTTTTAATATTTTTTAAAGCACCTTGTATCATTTCAACATTATGTTGATTATCATCAATTATATTATCAATATCATTAACAATTTCATTACATTTTTCTTTAATTTCTTTAATTTCAATTTTAGGGTTTTTTTTAAATCTAGAAAAAGCACAATAAACACAAATTAATTCTTTAGTTTCTTCAATATAATGAGTTAATTTTTGTCCTTTATGAATTTCACAATAAAAACCATTATTTAATCCTTCTCTTTGAGTATTAGATTCAACATATTTATCAGTAATTAAATTATTTAATAATTTTAAATCTTGAATTGAATAAGCAATTAAACCATCATTTGGACATTTTATTCCTTCTTCATCTGTAAATTGTTCTTCTATACATTTTTTACAAAAAAAATGACCACATTTAAATAAATAAGGAATATTAATTGTACTATTAAATTGATTTTTACAACATTGACATATTGATATATAATTTAATGTTATTAAAGGAATACTATCACTTTCTCCTTCTTCATTTATTCCTTGTTCTTGACTATTTTGTTCTTCTTCTTCTTCATTTTCATAATTTTCATTTATATTATTATTTAAATTTTGATTTTGTTGATTTCTTATTGTATCATCTTTTATATTTTCTGGTGTTATTTTTTCTTTTATTGAATTTAAATTATTATCATTTTTTTTTATTATTTTATTATTTTCTTTTAAATCATTTTCATTAATTACTTCATCCTCATTTTGATTTGAATTTTCATTTGAATTATTATCACCGAACATATATGCTTCATCGTTTTCGTATACTTTTATATTTTTTTCATCCTCATTTGAATTGTTTATGAAATTATTTTTTTGTTCTGACATTTTTTTTTGATTTTGTTTTATTTTATTTTATTTTTTTTATTTTTTTTATAATATTTTTTTTTATAAATTTTTTTAAATTATTCAAAATGTTTAAAAACATTATATATTCTTATTTGAAAATTAAAAAAAACTTATATTCAAAATATGGAATGTTTAAATTAGATATAGGAAAAGTAAATATTGAAAAATTAATTAAAAAAAAAAAAAGTAATTATTTTGCAAAATATAATGATTGTTTATTCAATGATTGTAATGATGAATTTTTTAAAAATGAATATCATTTACAAGAATGTTTAGAAAAAATAAGTGATTTAGCAAATTATTATAAAAATTACCTTGATTATTTTTGTAGACCATTTTTAACAAATTTTCATTTTAATCAAATAATTGAAAATTATTATGACACAAAAGCAGAATTATTTTATAATGAAAATTATGTAAATGATGAAAATGAAAAGAAAAGAAAAAATAATAATAATATATTAATTTTTAATGAAACAATTAGGAAATCAATTGAAAATCCAACTCAATCAACTTTAAATTTAAATTCAGGAACAAATGATTTATGCTCTTCACAAATTCTAAATGAAGAAGGATTTTTAACTTCACAGACACAAAAAAATAATATAAATGATATAATAAATATTATGGATAAAAAAATACATAAACCTAATAATTATGAAACTACAAATAATGAAAATTCTTTTAAAATCTCTACAAAAGGTTTATTTAATATTTATAAAAAAAATAAAACTGGAAATTATCTTATTAAAACAAGGGAAAATTCTTCTAATGAAGAAAAATCAAAATTAAATCAATTTAAGAAATTAAAATCATATGTAAGTAATTTTAATATAAGAAGTAAAAAGTATTTTGGAGTTTTTAATCAAGATAATTCAGTTAAAAATCAATCTGTTAAAAATTCAATTAAGTTAAATAGTAATAAAAATATAAATATTTCAACATTATTAGATTCAAAAAAGAATAATCTCAATAAAAAAACTAAAAAATCTTTTTCTTTAAATAATAATAAAAATAATTCATATAATATAATTTCAACATTTATGAATAATTATTTAGAACAAAATAAATATAAAATAATAAAAAAAAAAATTAATAGCTCAAATAGTTATAAAGACTATTCTTCAAAAAATACAATAGAATCTAAAAATATAAGAAAAATCAAATATATTAAATTAAAAGGAAATAATAATATAATTCAACCATTAAATATTCATTATATTTCAAATAATTTTATATTAACTAAGAAGTTGAAAAAAAAACAAATTTTTTCAAATCAAAGTTTAGAAAATTTATCTAAAAATATGAAAAACATAAATCATATTATAATAAATAGTAATTTAGGTAACAATTTATATAATAATAATTCTTTATCTAATTTGATAAGAAAAAGTAGAAATAAAAGTGATGAAACATTAAAAAAAATGAATGATATGGATAAAAATTTGGATATTAAAATAAATAATATCAAAAATAAAAAATTTTATTTTCATTCACCAAATTTCTATAAAATGAAAAATTTAAAATCTATAATAAATAATGAGAATAGAAAACTAAATAATAAAAAAACAGACAAAAATATATATTCAAATAGATTAGATATGTCAAATAAAAAAAAAATAGTATTTAATCCAATTTATGATAATAATTTTTAAATTAGAAATTAATAAATATATTTATTTTTTTAATTATTATTATATATAAAATTTATAATACATTTATTATTATGTTTCATCTTTTTTATTAAAATCCCCAATTTCTATACTTCCATGTCTATATTTAGTTTCTGGTTTAACATTTAAATTTGTATTAATCATTCCTACTGAATATCTATTGTGATTCATATTATTTGTTGGATTATTTTGTTTTATCATTTTTTCTAAATCTTTTAATCTTATTACTACACTTTTTCTTTGAGAAGTTTGAGAAGTTTTTTGAACTACATTACTAAAATAATTTTGATAAAACATTTTTGGATTATTTAAAGCTAAAGAATTACTTTCTATATTTTTTCCTATTAAATTTAATGTTTCTTTTGAAGTTTCTATTATTTTATTATTTGGGAGACTTGTTCTTGCAAATTTAGGATTTTCTTTCTTTTTATCATTATTAAATTGTGAATCTGATTCAATTATCATTTTACTAAATCTTCTTGATTTAGATTTTTCTTTAAATGTTTTATTCATTTCTTTATTTTCTTTTCTTATAAAATCATTTTTTAATTTTTGTAATTCTCTTTCTTCTTCATTTAACTTTTTATCTTGTTTTTTATTAAAATTCTTTAATTCAAGATTATTATAATTAACAACTGAATTATATTTTCTATAAGTACCTCTTCTATGAACATTAATCATAAAAGATTCATTTTTTACAATAACTAAATCTTTCTCATGTGAAATTAATAAAGATGTAGGAGTATTTTTATTTTTTGTAGATTGAATATTAATTGAGAATGAAGATGTAGTAAAATTAGTTTCTTTAGTAAATTTTCTTCCAATTAAATTTTCAGGTTTACCAAAAATATCATAAAATTTAGGAACAATATTATGTATTATATTATTATTTTTTTCAATAGCAGAAATATTATTTTCAAATGGTAATTCTTCTTTATTAATTTCACTTTTAGAATAAGGATATACAATTGTATTATTTCTTGAAGAAAAACTATTAAAATCTATTAAATTATATTCTTCTGTTTCTTTCATTGTTTTTTTTGATTCTGAATTATTTGAACTTGATGAAGAAGAAAAAATTACATGACGATTACTTGAATCTTCTTCTTCTTTTTCAGTAACTTTACCAAAAAGATTATTTTTATTATTATTTTTATGAATTGTACTACTTTTTTTTTTAATAATAGAATTTTTAACATTAGTATCATTTTCTTCATCAGAAATTTCTTCTTTAATAGTCTCATTACCTCTTTTTAAAAATCTTTTATTTTGATTTTTTAAATCTACACTTATATTATTATCATTTGTTTTATCAACAGATAAATTAGATAATTTTCTAGTTTTACTTAAACTACTCATATTACTACTACTATAAAAACTTTTTGACTCACTTTTACTATAATTTGATGATGAATCTTCTTCAGAACTAATTATTTGTAGTGAATTTTTTTCAGTATATGATGATATATTTCCAATTGATGATGTTGGAATACTTTGTAATTCATAATCTTTTTCATTTAAATTTGCATAATAATCAGTATTTACAAATGTATTAGTATTATTTAAATCTCTTAAATAATATGATTTTCTTTTAGTTCTATCATTTTGAATATAAAAAAATTTAAGTGTTTTATTTATTAATCTTTCAATTTGTTCCATATTAAAAAGAGATTTTTTAATTATTTGACCCCAAATTTTAGGAAATGACATTGAAATTTCAACAGCATCAGTTTTATTTAATAAAAACAATTCAGCATATTTAGTTTTAACTTTCATACTTAAAGGAGATCTTTTATTTAAAAACATTAAAATATCACCAAAATGTTCATTTTTCCTAATTTCAATAATTTTAACATATTGTTGAACATGTTTAATATTATTATCATAAGCATTACTATTATTAGTTACTTTAGTCATTCCTTTTCCTTTAATAAAAGTTAAAGTACTTCTTCTTCTTTCATTAAAATTTAAAACAATTGGTCTTTCATTTGAAAATCTTTTTTTTGATGGTGCTCTATTAAATTCAAAAGTTGTGTAATTTCCTGTTGATTTTCTTGTTAAATAACCTTCAATTTCTTTATCACTTACATATATTGGTAAAGGAAGTTCTAATGCTAAAGTTCCTTTTTTAACAAAAACTATTTCTTCAATGTAATCACCTTCATTTATCAATTTTTCATTTTTTAATGAAAGAATTGGTCTAAATGCCATTATTACTTTAATTATGAAATCTGATGAATTAAATGTTTTAAAAAATATAAAATTATTTATTACTGGTTTATACATTTCCATTATTAATGTTGATCTTAATCCAATTGGTAAATTATCAATTAATTCATTTTGAACTTTTGATTCATTTGTTAATTTATATTTTAAAAAACGTGATATTTTTTCATATAATTCTTGAGGCATTTTTTCATGATTTAATCTTATTTGTTCTAAAGTTTTTGATTTTTCTTGATAATCTAAAGTTTTACTATCAACTTGTTGAACATAATTACTTAATGAAGAAACACAATATGAATAAACCATTATACCTACAACTAATAATATTAAATTATTAAATCTTTCATATATATTAATACTTACTATATCACCATAACCTACAGTTGTTACTGTTGAAAAAATATAATAAAATGATGCAATATAAATATCAGTTTTAGGTGAATTATTTAAATTTTGAACTGTTACCCAATTTGGATAATCTAAATTGGATAAGAATATATTTATACATGCTAATAAATGACCATGTAATATTACAATTAAAGAATAAAAACCTAAAATAAAATATTTTTCAAAATTATTATCTTTATTTAATGATTTTAATAAAAAATGGAAAAATTCATTATTATAAATAGCTTTATAAATTTTAAATAATCTAAAAATTTCAAATAATTCATATAATTTATAATCACCAGAATAAGAATAATTAGTTTTATATTTTATAGATTTTATAGTATAAATAGTAGTAAAAGGAATTGCTGATAAAAAATCAATAGTAAACCAATTAGATAAATAATAAATTGCAATTTCTGATAATTTTTTAATATACCTTTCTTCAATATCATAATAAGCAGTAAAAAAACCAATAATTAAATCAGAAACATAAACTAAATCAATTATAATATTTATAAAATTATACCAAAAAATAAAAGGAAAAGTATGTTTAGGATAAAAACATAAAAAAATAGGATTAACACAAAAAGTATAAAAAGAAAAGATAAAAATAGATAAATCAAAATAATATTTAAATTGAGAAGTTGGAGAAATATATTCATTTTCATCTAAACTATCATCAGATTCTTCATCACTTAAAGAATCATAAACTAATTTATTCATTCTCATCATTCTTCTATATCTTGTTTCTTTTATATTTTCAACATCAAAATTAATTGAACCGATTTCTACTTTATTATTTCCTTCTTCTAAATATGATTTATGTTCTACTATTGATAAATTTGGATCCATTGGAAATGATTTGTATTCTGGTTTTAATATATTTTGTTTTAATGATTCTAAATTTAATAAAGATTCTTCATTATTTTTTTCTCTTTCAAATGAAGTTTTACTTTTTTTTGGATGGATTATATTTTCAAAATTTGATTTATTATTTCTTGTAAATTTTCTAAATTTACTTCTACTAAATTGCTTTGATAATTTTGGTCTTGAATTATCATTTTCATTATATTTTGTTAGATTACTTTTTGAACTATTTCTTTTTGTATGATTTAATTCTGATTGTCTTTGTTTTAATTGTCTTTGTAATCTTTTTGAACTTATTGGATTTATGGTTTGAAATACTTTTCTTGTTGATGAAGTTCTTCTACTAAATTTAATTAAATCATCATTACTTTTTGGATTTGAAATTGCCATTATTCTTGAATAAATTAACCATTTATTAATCATTTGTGATCTTTCTTTATTTTTTCTTCTATTAAAAATGAATGGTACTTCATTTTTTTTTTCTTTACTTAATTCATTTTTTTTTTGTGTATTATTTTCATTAACACTTAATTTTAAATGAAGATTATTATTATTTTCATAAGTTTTAATATTTTTTTGTGAATTTTTTTCATATGAATTATTGATTTTTTGATTATTATTATCATTTGATTTTCTTTTTGAATTATTATCATTTGAATTTTTTTTATTTTGAACTCCATTTTCTATTATATTTCTTAATGTATTTATACTCATTCTTAATGAACTTGAATTATTAGTTATTTTAGTTAATAATCCTTCACTATTCTTTTTCTTTGCATTTTTTATTGAATTATTATCTTTTACTTTTTTATCATCATAACTTGTTTTTCTTAATTGAGAATTATAATCTTTATTTAAAGGATTTAATGGATCTGTTGTTATATCATTTGATTGACTTGAATTATTTTTATTAGAAACAGTTAAAAATTTATGTGTAGAAGAAAATGAATTATCTTGATGAGTTATTTTTTTTAAATTATCATCTGTCATTGTTCTTAACTTTTTATATTTATTCATATTTTTTTTATTTGTATCATTTTTTTTAAAAAAAGCAAGACCAATTTGTTTTGTTGAATGAAAATTACTTTTTTTTTCATTATCATATGTAAAATTTAAATATTTATTTATATTTTCATTCCCTTCATTAATATGATAAAAATCTTTATGTTTTAAAGTTTGTTGTTTTGCTTTTTTAATTTCTTCTAATTCTTCCTTAACATCAAAATATTTTGTATCATTTGAATTATCTACTAAAACTTTAGAAATAAAATTTTGGATTCCTAATGCAACTTTTTTTAAAGATTGTCTTTGTTTTGGTGAATGAATTTCATTATTATTAAAACTTTGATTTAAAATTTTATCAATATTTGATTTTTCTAAAGTTGGACTTTTATATATATTTTTATTTGATTTTCTCTTATTTTTTAGTTTCCCAAAACCATTAAGTTCTTCACCTTCTAATGTTTTTCCTCTATGAATAAAAACATTTTGAAAATGAGACATTAAATATTGTATTTTTAATTTAAATGATGTTTTTTATTGATTTAATTAAAATTAGAAAATAATATGGAAACAAATAATCAAATTAATAAAAAATTATCAAATGAATGTAATAAACAAGAAAAAAGATTAGAAAATGATTTTTTGAAAGGAAATGAGAATTTAAAAAAAAATATTGAAAAAATTAAAAAAGATATGGAATTAATGTGTAAAAGATCAAATGTTAATTATGATATTTTTACTAAGAATCCAGAAGATGATTTTAAAAAAAATTATAATGAAGCAATATTATTTAATAAAGATGATTATATGAATCAATTTCAATTTAAAAATATTGTAGAAAAACCAATTTTATCACCATCACATTATAAACAAGAATCAACTAGTGAAATTACAATTGAAAGAACACCTAAAATTAATAATTTAAATTATAAAGAATTAAAAAATAAATTAAGTGAAAGTTTAGGAACAACTGAAGTTATTTTTCCAAAAAGTCCTAGAGATGTTAGTAATAGTAATAATATTATTTCTGAAAATGATATTATTTCTAATAAAGTTAATTTAAAAAAATTGATTAATAATACTGCTCCTTTAAAAAATCAAAAAATTAAAAAGAAAATTATACCTAATTCTTTCTTGAAAAGTAAAAATATAAAGAATAATATTATTAAAAATGATGATTTTAATTTAAAAATTAAGAATTTATTGGATAATCAATCATTATTTGATATAAATAAAAAAAAATTTAATAAAACAAGGAATAATAATAGAAATGGAAATTTGTCTAATTCTAATCCAAAAGTTTTTTTAAGTCAAGAACTATTCGATCAAACAAATAAAGGAAATTATAATACTCATTATAATACAAATTATAATACAAATTATAATACAACTGTTAGTAACATTAATAATTTAGAATCAAATTCAAATAATCAAAATAATATTGTTAATATTAAAAAAAGTATGAGTACAAGGAATAGTAAAAGTAAACAATTAATTTCTAATAATAATATAAATTATAAAAGAAATTCTTTTAGAAAAAACAAAACAAAAGATATTGAAAAAGAATATATTACTTTAAAAAATGAAATTAATTTATTAAAAAAGCAAAAACAATTTATTAAAAATTCAATTGATAAAACCAATATTAAAAAAAAGAGACCTCAAAGTCATAATAAAATAAAAAATAAAAATATAAAGAAGGAATTTAATAGAATATTAGATTATAATGATTTACATTACTTTGAAAAAAAAATTATTGGTAAAATTAATGAAGATGAAAAAGATAATATTATATTTTCTGAAGAAGATTTTGATAAAGATGATTTTGGTAAATATATTATTGATAAAGTTATTAATAAAAGTGTAAAAGGATATAAATATAGACATTGTAATAATTGTTCTAGATTATTAGTTGATGGAAAATCATGTTATTTTTGTCAAAAAAGGCATCATAAATTGAATATTTAATTTGAAAAAATAAATGATTTTTTTTTTTGACCTATTTTATATATATAAACCAATTTAATTGTAACTATTTATATTTTTTTGGGGACAACTTTTATTTTTTTTTACTTTTGTTTTTTTTATTTCAAAAATTATTTTATTTACTTCACCTAATGTTTTATTTTTTTGTTTTTCTTTTTCAATTTTCATATCTTTAGAATATAAATTATATTTATTATCTAAATAAGAAAATGTTTTATAAAAAGTTTTATTTTTAAGTATATTATTGAAGTTGAATATTTCTTGACTTTTAGATAGATTTTTTTGTTCATTAATATTTAATTTTTTTTTATTTAATAATGAATTGTTTTTTTCTGTTCTTAAAAAATAATGAAATGGAAAATTTGAAATATTTAAATTTAAGTCTAAAAAATTCAATTGTTTTTTTGGTTGAGAATGTGATTTCATTTGCTTTTTATTTTGTTTTATTGATTTTAAATTATTTTGATTTATTTTATTGAATATATTTTTATTTGATTCAAGAAAATATTTTGAATAAATAAAAAGTTCTTTACTATTAATATTATTATTATTTCTAATTTTATTTCTACTTACACTTAAATAATTTGAATTAATTACTTTTTGAATATTACCTTTTTTATTATTCAAAATCCAATTAATAAAAACAAATTTTAAATGCAGTTTAATTTCTTTTTCATAAAATTTTTCACCTAATATTTTAAGTAAATTATTTCTTTCATTTAAACCTTTTATAATATTAATTTTCATTTTCTTATTATTTATATTTGAATTATCAGAAAGATAATTTAATTCATTTTTCTTTGATTTTATTATTTTTTGATCAATTAATATTTCATCTAATATTGAAATATTATTTTGAATTTCTTTGGATAAATATGACCAAGTATTAATTAAATTATTAGAGTTTTCACTTAATTTATTAATAACATCCTTAATATTTTGAAAGTAATTATATTTATTTTTTTTATCATTTTTAAGATTTAATTCCATTAAGTTACTAAATTTAAATTAAAATATTTTTAATTCAAGTAAAAAAAATATTTAATATTATAAAGAGAAAATTAACGTATTATTTTATTATAATTTTTTAAAAATTTAATAATCAAAATAAAAATAAATTTTTTTTATATATTTTAAATAAAGTTTAGAAATGTTCATTTAAAAAAAAACTTTTTAAAAATTAAATAACATTTTTTTTTCAATAACAAGAATAATTTAATCTAGAAGGTGAAAAACTTCTCATTCTATTACCACAATTAGCAATTTCTTCCATTTCATTATTTAAAATTTGTTTTTGTTCATTAACAAACTGACATAATTTATCACTTCTATCAACAGTATCATATAATTTATTATCTTCTTCAACAATTCTTTCTAATTCTTCAGTTAATTTTTGAGTTTGTTCAGTTAAAGTAATAATATAACTTTTATATTTTTCAACATCACCTAACATTTTATTTTTAATATTATTTGCTTGATCTAAATTCATTTTAAGTGAATCATTAACTAAAGATAATTTATGTAAATTATCTTCTTTTTCTTTAATAATACCTTGTAATTTTTGATTATTTTTTTCTGCTTCCATTCTAATTGCTCTTTCTTTTTCAAATTCATTTTTTAAATTATATAAACCACTTTTTTCTTTATTATTTAAATTATTCAAATTATTAAAATCATTTTCAAGTTGAATTATTGATTGATTTGCCATATCTAATTGTTTTTGAATTGCATTTAAATTATTTTCTCTATTTGCTAATTTTTCTTTTAAATTCTCATTTTCACAATTTGCATCATTTAATAATCTTTGATTATTATTTAATTCACATGCCTTTTGATTTAATAAATTTCCTTGATCTCTTGCTTGTAATTCAAGACAATCTAATTGTTTATTTAAATTTTGAATATTTAATTGATTTTCTTGTTGATTATTACATAATGATTTTATTTGATTTTCTGCATTATTTTTCTCTTGACATAATTGATTTATCATATTTTCATTTTGATTTACTTGACATATTAAATTATCATTTTCTGATTTTTGTCCTTCAAAATTTTTAAATAAATTATTATTATCTGCAAATAATTTTTGATTCATTGAATTTTTTTCATTTAATTCATTTGTTAAAGAACAATTTTGTGAACGTAAATCATCTAAATTTTTATTTGCTGATTCTGATTTTTGTCTTAATTCATATTCAAGTCTCATTTTTGCTTCATTCATTAATTGAAATTCATTTTGAAGAGATTTAAATTTATTTAATAAATCACAATAAGCTTTATCATTTTCATCCAATTGATATAATTTGCTTTTTAAATGACTTATTAACATTTCTTTCTCATTTGATGATGGATTACAATTATTCATTTGGTAATTTGAGGAATACATTTTTTTATATTAAAAAATTCCAAAAATTTATTTTTCAAGATTTTAATTAATGATATTATAATTATTCAAAGCCAAAAAAAATAATTGATTTACAAAAACATAAAAACAAAAATTTAACCCGAAAAAAAAATATACTTAAAAAACCTCTTAAAAAAATTGGTTTAAAAAACCTTCAAAAAAAAAAAATAAAAAAAAATAATAAAAAAATATGAAAAAAAAATAAAAGAAAAATTATAAAATATCTAAAAAAATTTAAAATTCATATATAAAAATAAAAAAATGTCTCGTAGAGTTCAAAAAACTACAGTAACAACAACAACAAAGGTGGAAAAATCAGGATTATCAAACGACGAAGTGGACGAGATTCGTCAAGCCTTTGATTTATTTGATACAAATGGAACAGGAAAGATAGATCCAAAGGAATTAAAAGCAGCAATGCAATCATTAGGATTTGACACTAAGAATCCAACAATATATACATTAATAGCAGATTTAGATACTCCAGAAGCAGCTAAAAATGGAGGAGTCAATTTTGATGATTTTGTTGGTTCTATTAACAATAAATTAGGTGATAAAGAAAGTAAAGAAGGTATTCATAGAATTTTCGAATTGTTTATTGATGATCCTAATGCTGATACTATTACTTTAAGTTCACTTAAAAAAATAGCTCAAGAATTAGGAGAAAATATGAGTGCTGAAGAATTAAAAGATATGCTTGAAAGAGCTTCTGCTAATGGTACTGAATTAACTTTTGATGAATTCTATGAAATTATGACCAAGAAATCTTTCCCTTAAAATAAAAAGGGAATATGAAAATTTTATTTAATGTTAATTATCCTTTTTGGAAATTTTTTTATTCTTTTTTAAAAACTACTTTTTTTCATTTTAATTTTTGTTTTTAATATTGATTTGTTTTTTTTTGACTAAATGTTGGGAATTGGATTTTTTAAAGGTTTTTTAAATTTTTTAAAGTGTTTTCAAAAGTTTTTAATTTGTTTTAGTTTTTTTTTCTTTGATAAGGTGTCACAAAACAAATGCTTTTATTTTTTTTTTTATTTTTATTTAAAACACTTATTTCTTTCAAAAAAATGGTATTTACAAAGTTGAATGAATATCTTAGAATAAATATCTTTGAACATTATAATAAAAATATTTTAAATTTATTTTTTTAATTTTGAAAAAAATTTAAATAACTTTTTTAATATTATTTTAAAATTTTTAGGAATGGTTAAAATTCAAAAACATAAAACATATTACTCAAATTATATATATTTTTTAAGAAAATTTAGAATAAAAAAATTTGAAATCTTTAAATTAACTTTCAACTTCTAAAATTAATCATTATTAAATGAATGATTCAATTGTTTGATTCTTTTACTTTAAAAGTAATCCATCTAAATAATAAAATCTTAGCAAAAATCAATAATTTTCTACAACTTTTTCCCCAATTTTTTTTTTATATTGAATTAAAATATCACATAACAATTCTCTTTACTCTTTAATATTACATTTCTTAATATTCTCGTCAAAAATCCAATTTTAAAGTAAATTTACCTTCAAGATCATCTTTAAATATGCATTTAAAATCAAATAATCAGCAATTAATTTGCTTTTATTATTCTCTAACTTATTACTTCTTTTTATTTCAGAAATAAATTCTTTTTTTGCAAATCTTTTCTACTTCCTTTTTTGATTTATCTTTCCTATTTTTATAATTTTAAAAGCATATTTATAATATATTTGTAAAATTTTTTTAAGATTTGATTCAAAATCTTTATTTAATTCTTCTTCTCGAAGTTTAAAAAAGTATTTTTAGTTTCCAAACTTAATAAAATTCAAAAGTATTAAATAACAAATCTTGGGGAAGAACTTTATATATAACTTCATTAAAAATTTTATAAATAAAATATTTTTAAAAAGCATTTATATTTCTAGATTCTTTTTCATATAAACTTTTATAAAAAATTTATAAATTCTCCATTATATATATAATAAACCTTTTGTTTCCCAATTTCTTTATTTTTTAAAATTATAATTTCTTTTTCCCTTTTATTATTTATTTTTTAGAATTACTTTTATCAAAATAGATATAAATTTTTTTCTATAATATTTTTTTTTAAAAAAATTGAAATAATTTATTCTTAAATTAATAAGACCCATTAATTTTATTATTATATTTTGATAATTATCATTAACATAATTATTGTAAGATAATCTTTTATTCATTTTAAGATAAGGTTTAATTTTTGCATATTTTTTTGATTTATTATTTTTTATGCTTTCAAAAATCTTATTAGGAATTTCTTTTTCAATAAATTAATAATTATATATGAAATATGAATATATATATAATTATTAATTTTTCGTTCTAATTTTTTGAGAGAGATTTTAAATATAAAACAGTATTTTTATAATTAATATCAAAAAAATAATTTCTTTGGTATTATTATTAATAATGAATAGCTAACTATCATTTTTTTAATTTCTAAAATTAAATTATTAGAATATGTATTATATACCTTTTACTTTAAACTAAGAAATTAGTTTAACAATATTATGATTTAGATAAAATTAATTTAGAATAAAATAAATTTTAGATATAGAATAAAAAGTGATAACATATAAGAAAAACCTAGAAAAATAGATTTTGAATATATTTCTGGTGAAAAGAAAACCCCTTTAAAATTGTCCAAATCTTAAATTAATGATTTTGTCTTTATTTTATTATTTTGACATATGCAATTTTTAATTTTATAAAAAATAATAATCATCATAATCATAATAATATAACATTTCTTTAATTATTTAAAATTTATTCTTAAAATTTTTTTTTAATCAAAAAATAAATTATATATTTCATTTTATTTTCATCGTTGAAATTAATAATTATATTATCTTAATCTATATATTTTATTTCATATTGTTTATTAAATTATAAATAATTATATCAAAATTATTAAAAAAATGGGTGCTTGTGGAAGTGCAAACAATAATAAACAATCAACAACTGTAAGATCAAATCAAAGGAACAGTGGTCAAACAACTCAAAAAAAAGTTGTAAATAATAATAACAAAAAGACAAATTCTCCAGTTTTAAAAGCATCACCTCCAAAAAGTAATATAAATAATGTTGAACCACCCAAAATCAATAAAATAAAATTTTCAATTAAAGATACAGAAACCAATACAGATTTATTAAATTCATCTTTTAATGAAAATACTCTATTAAAAGATATTTTTTCAGAAGTTAAATATGATAAAAATAAAGATTATGATATTTTAGATGGAAACGAACAAAATTTAAATAATAAACTAGAAATGAAAATAAAAGATATTTTCTCTGATTCAAATATAAATTTAAAAATTAAATACAGTGGTTTAGACATTCCAGAAAATATAAAACATTTATATGCACAAGATAATAAATTAATAGGTTCATTAATATTAGATAACTTAGAATATATAGGAATATTTATATTAGATTTATCATCAGAGAGAAATTTAAAATATAATTACCCAAAAGATAAATTTCCAGAATTAAGTAAATTTAGTTTATTTAGTGGAATTTGTAATGCAAAAAATAATTTATATATTTCAGGAGGAGAAAAGGAAAAAGATTCTACAAATACTGAGTTTTTACAAGATTTTTATATGATAGATTTATCAAAAGTAGATGAAGGAAATATACAAATGAGACAATTACCTAATTTATTAGAACCAAGAACATGGCATTCAATGATTTATATTCCTAATAAATATATATTTATTGTTGGAGGAAATGATAATAAAAATGTTGAATTATATAATATGGAAAACAATACTATTCAAAAAGATAGTGAATTAAATGAAGCAAGAAGTGAATGTTCTCTTTGTATGGTAAATGATTATTATTTATATGCTTTTTGTGGTTTTTTACTTCATCAAACTTTTGTAAATACAATTGAAAGATGTAATTTAAGGAGACAAAAAAGAAAATGGGAAATAGTAAATTATATACTTGGAAATAATATTAAATTTAATCCTTCATTTTTTGGTGTTGGATATTTAAAAGATAAAATTTTATTATTAGGTGCTAATGAAAATTCTGAAGAAAAAAATAAAAATTATATTTTAACATGTGGAGATAATTTAAAAGAAGATTATATTGATGAATTTGTGTTAAATGAAGAATATATAAATGTTTATAGAGAAAAACTATATATTCCTATAAATGACAAAACTTCTGTAAATATTCCTTTAATTTCAAAAGACCCACAAGTATTTTATTTAGATAATGAAGAAGGAAAAATTAATAAAAAAGAATTTCATTATGATAATGTTAGTGAGGTATATTAGGTAGAAAATATTATTAAATTTTTTTTATTTTTAATTTTTATTTAACACAAAATAAATCTTTATAAAATAAAACAACTAAATTAATTATTTTTTCACTAAATAAACATTCAAAATAAAAAATAAATGAGTTTCTTAACAAAAATTGTTTATTTATGAATTGGTTTTATTATTTTTTCTAATGAATGAAACTTATAATGTTTTTCAGATATTAAAATCAATAAAAATTTATATTAAGTCTTTATATGAAATATACTTCTAAAAAAAGTTGATAAAAATTGCAGGTTTTCTATATTATTTAAATAATGAACATAAAATGTAAAAATATGAATTATTATTACAAGATAACTAGAATTTATATAATATCTTTTTAATTAATAAAAACAAAGACTAAGCAAATTTTATCAATAATATTTCTCTTAAAATATAAATGTAAATGTAAAATTTCTAAATTATAAAAATCAAAAAAGAAACCAAATTTATTTCCAATAATGATTATTATAAATCAAGAAGTAGGATTTATGATAAAAAAAATCAACAATGAAAAGAAAATAATCTCAATAATATCAAATAAAAATAAGTATTACAAAACAAATTAAGTTAGATTCGTTAATATAAATATATAATTATTTTATTAAATGATTCAATTCTAAAAATCATTAAATAAAGAATGAAAACATTAAATCTAAATTTTCAAATTAAGTAATTAATCTAGGATTATAATCAAAAATTTCTTCTAATTCATTAATTCTTTTTCTTCTAAATCTCCTTCTATAAATATAATAAGCAACAATTGATAAAGCAAAAGTAATTAAAATAACAATTATTAATATAATAATCATTGGAAAAGGAGCTTTGTAAATACCATTATATATTCCAATTCTTCTTTTTTCATGGTCAAAAATTAATTGATATTTTTTTAAAAAAGGCTTCCCAATTGTCCAATAATTTTCTTGTTGTTTTGAATCAAAAAAATAAACTAAAAAATAATATTGATTATTATTTTTAACAAATAAATCATTATAATTTAAAGAAAAAGTATAATTAAGTTCCTTATTGATAAAATAAATTGAAGGTAAATCTTTTATTTCTGTATTTAGATCACAAATATAATATCTTGAAATACCATCAATCTCTTCTTTACATTTATTATTTTTAAAAAAATTTTTTTTTAAATAATTATTATATTCATAACTTCCTTTTATCATTCCATTTTCAATAATAAATTTAGCATTTCTGACATTTTCATCAAGTGTATACATTGAATTACTTTTAAAATCAAATTTTTTTATTTCTTCTTCTTTCATATAATTTCCATAATAAATTTCATCAAAAATAATTTCCCAATCAAGTAAAGTTTTACTTATTTCAGTTTTCGTCCATTTAATTATATTTTCTTTATAATTCTTAGGATAAATTTCATGAGGATTTGCACCAATTAGAAATTCTCCATCATTACCATTATCATTATATTTAATCGACCAAATATAATTTGAAATAGCATTACCTTCTTTTAAAACATCGATAAAATGTAAATTTTTGTCCTTGTCAAGTGAAGAGTCAAAAAAAATTAAGCCTATAATTCCAGTAGGAGGTTCTTCATTAAGAATTAAATAATCTTCTTTAAAATCAGTAGCCAATAAAAAATTTAAATTTCTATCTTTATTTTTATTATCAATGTTTAATGAAAATTTATCATTTGATAAAGCACATCTAAGATATAAAATTGAACTTAAATATGGTGAATATACTTTATTTTTTTTATATGATTGTGAATTGGAATCATTGAAAAATCGTTTAGATTGAAATTTTGATATAAAAAAATTAAATTGACGATATTCTATAAAAACTTTTATTGTTTGAGTTGGAGTTCCTATTTTTAAATTTGTATAAATTTGATTTGCTTGTAATGAATCAAAATATGTATCTTCAATATCTGATTGATAAGGTTCTGTATGAAAAGGAAATATTACATAATTATATGCTTTTTTTATGAAAAACAATATACTTAATAATTTATATAAAAGCATATTTAATAAAATATAAAAAAATATAATGATAAATTAAGTAAATATATTAAAAAATTATATAAAAGAAAAATATTTTTTCAAATAAATATCATGTAATATAAAATCAAAGAATTTTTAATATAAAAAAAAATAATAATGTTAAATAATGATTTTTTTGGATTATAAATCAGGTAACAAGAGGAAGAGATCAAGGGTTAGACTCAATAACAATAAAAAAAACAAATACTTTTTTTAAAAAAATTATTTAAGATGCAAGTTATTAAGAATAAGACATTAATTTGTGGTTAATCAGAATTAAAAGAGAAGAATAAAATTAAAAAAATTTGAATTAAATAAGTAATAAATGAAAAAATGCAAAAGAATCATCGGCTAAGAAGAGTTAAAAGGAAAAATTTTGATTATTTTTAAGTAATTATAGATAAAGAAAATTTAAATAGAAATAATGGACACTAAGAATATATTTAATTGAAATAAATTAAGTTATGCAATAAATTTTTTTGTTCAAACACTATCAAGAGAAATGTTATTAGATATATAATAAACAATTAAAAATATAATTTTGGATAAATTAATAAAAAGGTAAATAAAAAGAATTTAAAAATAAAGTTATGCTCTCAACTTTTGATTTAAATGAAAATTACATAAAGAATTTATAAGATTACTTGATATTATTGTTCTGTTTTTCATAGCAAAAATACCTTATATAAAATATATTGAAGTATATATGAATTAAAAATCATTTCAAGATTTAAAAATATAAAAAAGAAAATTGTATTATAAGTTAAATATTACATGATAATTATTTAGAAAATGAACCTCAGAATAATGAATATAAATATATTATATGTTTAAATTATATATTAGAAGTTGATATATCAGTCAAACAAAAAGAGAAAATTCACAAATTTATCTTTAAATCATGAATATTACATGGGTCTTTCATTTTAATTTAATATGAAATATTAGTGGAACTGGATAT